>OGLM01000269.1_pt1 | contig 64636 bp, 59 predicted proteins | sample 1572531 | NCBI WGS metagenome assembly OGLM01 (sample SAMEA2581909, study PRJEB24529) | metagenome | biome: Human gut stool | place: China | collected 2011
CCCAACAGAAATAGCATTAAAAAAGAATTTTGATAAGAATGGAACAAGACGATAACTTCCTGTTTATCGGGAAGTCGCAGAGAACGTCACGGTTGGCGGCAATACCTGATAAATGTAATCCTTTTAAAATCGTTTAAAAATAGTGAAAAATCACTGCGGATGTGGTAAACTCATAATATGGCCGTTGGTTACTGCGGCTGTATATAGAATACCTGCACGTTCGGCTCGCCGTTTGTCTCGATGCGGTATAACGTTTCATCATCGGCAATCTGGAAAAATGTATATATGGATGTGCATGAGATGGATGCTATGGATTTTTCCATAATGAGTGTCTTATCCGAACCGTCGGTATTCGCACGGTAAAGGGCAGGTGAATCACTGTTGATATAATAATATACAATATTATTATACACATTGTACAGTGAGCATCCAGCAGGACTTAATATTTCCTGCTCAGTGGTGGTAAGGTTAATTCTGGTCAGTGAATTGTTATTGTCTAAGTCTATGTAATACATATAATCACCGATGAGGTTTGCCATTGCCGTATTGCCGTCAAGGAATAACGAAGCAGACCGTTTGTCTACGTCAAGCTCATATATAGAGTGATTGTCGCCATTATTGGAATAATACACTTTGCCGTCCGATACGCTTGCAGTTGAATATGTATGACGGCTGACCGTAGTCATATTTTCACCGCGGATGTCAATAGATGCAGTGGTGGACTGGGTACCGTCACTTGTGTTGTATATAAGACTGCTGCCCGAGAGAGCCAGATCGGTTGAGTAACCGGAAGCAAGAACTTCTGAGTCGCTTCCGTCATGACGGCATCGTACGACTCCGAACAGATCACCTCGGAACATCATGGTCATATCATCTGATTCGGCGTTTCCTTTGACATAGTATACGAATTTACCGGCAGCATTGATATACGAAACGCGGTCATGCGAAAGATATTTAATGTTATCACAATCAGAGTCCATCGAATACAGATGACCGTCATCATAAGGGTTTGAGAAGAAAACAGTGCCGTCAGTTTCACAGAAGAGACCACCACTGTTGAGATTACCGGCTGTATTTCCGATTACGCCGGAGTCGTTATCAGGTATTCTTTTTGATAATAGAATTGCAATTATTACCCCTGCTGCTATTAAAATCAGAACCCCGGGTATAATAAAATATATTGATTTTATCATATATTATATCCACCTTTATATATCCATTAAATATTATCCATTAATTTTACATAATTTTCAAGTAAAATATACATTACGTTGGTACCATACCGGAAAGGAAATAATTAGTTATGTATGTAGATTTACAGGAGTCCAGAAAAGAGATAGATGAAATAGATTCCCGGATTGTTGAACTTTTTGAGAAAAGAATGAAGGTTGCCGGTAATGTTGCCGATTACAAGCTGGCTACGGGTAAACCTGTTTTTGACAAAGAGCGTGAAGAAAGTAAAATAGCAAATCTTGTTGCAATGTCTGATGATGAATTCAACGGTAAATGCATTGCAGAGCTTTTTACACAGATAATGGCCATGAGCCGTAAACTCCAGTACGGTAAGCTTGAGAGCCGTGAGGGCGATTCAAAGCTTGAGCCTTACGAAACGGTGGAAGTACTGCCAAAGACCGGTGTCAAAGTGGCATATCAGGGCGTGCCGGGAGCATACAGCCATGAGGCGATGATTAATTATTTCGGAGAAAATGTCGACAGTATTAACGTTAATACTTTCAGGGACGCGATGGAGAAAGTAAGTATCGGAGAAGCGGATTATGCGGTAATTCCAATTGATAATTCATCGGCCGGTATGGTAAGCGATACATATGACCTCCTTCAGGAATACAATAATTACATAGTTGGAGAAACTTTCTTAAGAGTCAGACACTGTCTGCTTGTGAAACCTGGGACTGATATAAGTAGAATCCGCAGAGTATATTCCCACCCGCAGGCACTTATGCAATGTGCCAGATATCTTGATGAACATAAAGAATGGGAGAGGGAATCTTATCTTAATACGGCTATGAGCGCATGCAAGATTGCCGAGGAGGACGATTACACGCAGGCAGCGATTGCCTCGCCTAATTGTGCGAAAGAATACGGACTTGAGATTGCAGCCGAAAATATCAATTCAGAAGGCGGCAATACGACGAGATTTGTTATTATCAGCAGCAGGAGAGCATTTGTAAAAGGTGCTTCAAAGGTAAGTATCTGCTTTGAGATAGACCATAAAGCAGGAAGCCTCTATAATGCGATTTCACATATAATGTTCAATGGCCTTAATATGACACAGATTGAATCAAGGCCGATACCGGAACATAACTGGGAATTCAGGTTTTTCGTGGATTTCGAGGGAAATCTTGCCGATGCTGGTGTCAGGAATGCGCTAAGAGGCATATGTGAAGAATCAAATGCATTTAAACTTTTAGGAAATTATTGAGGTATACGGTTATGAAAATAAATGAAATGATTTTATATAAAAATACGGAATTTTATGATAATCTTGTCACAATGGAGAAACTTTATGAAGGAGGAACGGGCTCCGCGGAGGAAGCAAGAAATATTGCAGCGGAATGTATCGGAGACATACTTACATTGTCGGAGAAGATGGGATTTAAAGGCAATCTCTGGCACGATTATCTTGCATATATAATAGCTTATAACGAGAACGCCTTCAGCATGTCCTGCGAACGTAAGGGAAGCGTTGAAGGCGGGATTAACGCCTGTGCCAGACATGATTTTACCATCTTTATGAAATTATTTGATATAGATCTTGCGGATATAGACAGAAGATATGGTACATGTCTTTCAATGCTTATAAATTTTGATAATAACAATGAGCATGAGAAATATTTTAACAAAAGAATACGTGACAGGATAATCAGACTTGCCGAAAATCTGGCCAAGGCAGAAGATGTAAATGAATTTTATGATACGGTATGCAGTTTCTATAAGGAAGTCGGAGTAGGCAAATACGGAATGTTTAAGGCATTCAGGATAGGTAATGATGATAACGGTAAAGTTGTTGTCAATCCGGTAATAAGTGTTGAACATATATATCTTAAGGACATAATCGGATATGAACAGCAGAAGAAGAAACTCGTAGATAATACGGAGGCATTTCTTCATGGGCTTAAGGCCAACAATGTGCTTTTGTTCGGTGACAGCGGAACAGGCAAATCCTCAAGTATTAAGGCTATTCTTAATGAGTATTATGAAGACGGTCTGAGAATGATAGAAGTATATAAACATCAATTTAAAGATTTGTCCGCAGTCATTAACCAGATAAAAGACCGCGATTACAAATTTATCATATATATGGATGATCTTTCTTTTGAAGAATTTGAGATTGAATACAAATTCCTCAAAGCAGTCATAGAAGGCGGACTGGAGAAAAAACCTGACAATGTTCTTATATATGCTACGTCAAACCGCAGACACCTTGTTCGTGAGAAATATTCCGACAAGGAAGAACGTGATGATGACCTTCATTCCAGGGACACTGTACAGGAGAAACTTTCACTTTCAGCCAGATTTGGCGTATCAATTTATTACGGCTCTCCGGATAAGAAAGAATTTACAGCTATTGTCAAGGGGCTGGCACAGAGAAACAACATTGATATTGATGAAGAAACATTGCTACTTGAGGCCAATAAATGGGAACTTTCACATGGCGGTTTATCAGGAAGAACGGCGGAACAGTTTATTAATTATCTGTCGTACAAACTCAAAACAGATAATAACCGATAAAGGAGAATAATTATGAGTATTACTACATTTGCAGCAATTGACGTGGGTTCATATGAAGTTGAAATGGTAATATATGAGATTTCAACACACGGGATCAGACAGCTGGATCATGTGCGTCATATTATCGCACTCGGAAGAGATACCTATAATATGAAGGCTATAAGTTATGATCTCGTTGATGAACTTTGCGAAGTGCTTTATGATTTTGTGAGTGTCATGAAGACATATCAGGTCAGCAGGTACAGGGCGATTGCGACAAGTGCGGTAAGAGAGGCCGGTAACTCTGTTAATATTATTGACAGAATCAAAATGAGAACAGGACTTAAGGTCGAAATATTAAGCAACTCCGAACAGCGTCTTATTATGTATGAGGCTGTTGCCGCGAAGAAGGAAGGGTTCGGGAAACTTATCGAAAAAGGTGTGGCGATGGCGGATGTCGGTTCCGGAAGTTCGCAGGTATCGCTTTTTGACAACGGTTCCCTCATAACGACCCAGAATGTACAATTAGGAGCATTGAGGGTAAATGAAATAGTTGACGGTTTCGCCAAAGGCGCGTCATCAAGTCTTGCGATAATGGAAGAGTATATGGATACGGAGATAGATGTTCTTAAGAATCTTTTTATCAAGGAACGTAAGATAGAATGTCTCATAGCCGTAGGAGATAATATCAACTGGTTCATAAACAGAATAGATGCCCAGAAGTCCAATGAATATTATAACAGGGAGGAATTCCTTGAGGTGTATCATAAGCTGTATCTTATGGGGGATTTCAGTGAACGTTACGGATTGTCGGTTGAGCAGGCTTCAGTAATCATACCAAGTATGATGATATATAAAAAGATACTTGATGTTACCGGCGCGCAGATTATGTGGATACCGGGTGTAAGGCTTTGTGACGGAATGGCAGCGGAATATGCTCTCAAAGAGAAAAAAATAGAAGTTTTTGAACATGATTTTACCGCTGATATAGTGGCAGCGGCCAGAAATATATCCAAAAGATATTCATGGAATAAAGAACATGTTAAATTCGTTGAGAAGAATGCAATGGCAATATTTGATGCTACAAAGAAACTTCACGGTCTGGGCAAAAGGGAGAAACTTCTTTTGCAGATAGCATGTATCCTGCATGACTGCGGACAGTATATAAGCATGCTTAAACCGGCAGAGTGTTCATATAATCTTGTAATGTCAACCGAGATAATCGGGCTGTCGCATCTTGAACGTGAGATGGTTGCCAACATTGTTAAATATACAACAATAGACTGGGGAGCCGGGGCTGAACTCAAAGAAACATTTACCGATGAAACGGTCCTTACAATTTCAAAACTTACCGCCATCATCAAGGTAAGCAATGCTCTTGACCGCGGACATAAACAGAAATTCAAGGACACCAAATACGTGGTTAAGGAACGTGAACTTCAGATAATCACGAACACATATGAAGACATAACGCTTGAAAAAGGTTCGGTAAGCAACAGAAGAACACTTTTTGAAGAAGTATATGGCTGTAAACCGGTAATAATTCAGAAAAGGAAATAAGGAGGAGATAGAAAATGGCAGATGTTAGTGAATATGGAAGTGAATTTTTCTTTAACCGTGAATTATCGTGGATAGAGTTTAATGCGAGGGTACTTTCGGAAGCAAGGGATAAGACCAATCCTCTTTTTGAAAGGCTGAAATTCTTAAGCATAACGGCTTCCAATTTTGACGAATTCTTTATGATAAGAGTTGCATCACTCAAGGATATGGTAAATGCCGGTTACGAAAAGAAAGATATTGCCGGAATGAAACCGCAGAAACAGCTTGATGAGATTCTTGAAAGAACTCATGAATTTATCAATGTACAGTATTCAACATATAACCGATCATTGCTTCCGCTGCTTAAGAGCAACGGGCTTACCGTGCTTGGCAGTTTCGATGATATGAGCGATGAGCAGAAATCATTCTGCGACAGATATTTTATGGATGAAGTCTATCCGGTGCTCACACCTATGGCGGTAGACTCCTCAAGACCATTTCCGTTAATACGTAATAAATCACTTAATATAGCGGCCCTTCTTAAAAAGAAAAATAAAGACGAGGAACTTGAATTTGCAACGGTCCAGGTTCCGCAGGGACTCCCAAGGTTTGTTGAAATACCGGCAAAAGACGGAATGCGTTTTATTATCCTGTTAGAGACTATAATTGAGAATTACATGGACAGATTGTTCCTGAATTATGATATTGTAACATACGCTCCGTACAGAATAACAAGGAATGCAGACCTTGATATTGATGAAGATGATGCAGCAGACCTTCTGAAAGAAATTGAGAAACAGATTAAGAAACGTCAGTGGGGTCAGGCAATCAGGCTGGAAATACAGGATAAAATGGATAAGCGTCTTTTAAAGATACTTAAGAAAGAGCTCGCTATCGAGGAGGCTGCAATATATGAAATTAACGGACCGTTAGATCTTACATTTCTTATGAAGATGTACGGACTGAAAGGTTTTGACAATCTTAAAGAGATGCCGTATACGCCGCAGCCGGTTCCGGGAATAGATCCGGAAGAAAGTATTTTTGATGAAATCAGACAGGGTGATATACTTATGCATCACCCATACCAGACGTTCAATCCGGTAGTGGATTTCGTAAGGCAGGCAGCGAATGATCCAAAGGTACTTGCAATCAAACAGACTCTTTACAGGGTCAGTGGCAATTCACCTATCATCGCATCATTGGCCAAGGCTGCAGAGAACGGCAAGCAGGTGTCTGTTCTGGTTGAACTTAAAGCCCGCTTCGATGAGGAGAATAATATTATCTGGGCCCGTAAATTAGAGCAGGCAGGATGTCATGTAATATACGGACTTGTAGGACTTAAGACGCATTGTAAAATAACTCTTGTTGTCCGCAGGGAGGATGACGGTATCAGAAGGTATGTTCATCTTGGAACGGGTAATTACAATGACTCAACAGCCAAGCTTTATACCGACCTCGGAATGTTTACATGTTCGGAAGCTATAGGAGAGGATGCAACGGCTGTATTTAATATGCTGTCCGGATATTCTGAGCCGCTCGGATGGAATAAGCTTGCACTGGCACCTATATGGTTACGCAATAAATTCCTCTATCTCATCAATCGGGAGAAAGAATATGCTCTTGAAGGAAGGGACGCATACATTATAGCCAAGATGAATTCACTCTGTGATAAGAAAATAATCGAGGCTCTCTATGACGCATCCGCAGCAGGCGTAAAGATAAGACTTATCGTGCGTGGTATATGCTGTCTTGTACCCGGAATTAAAAATGTCAGTGAGAATATAGAAGTACGGTCAATAGTCGGAACATTTCTTGAACACAGCCGTATATTTGCATTCGGCAATAACGGACAGGAAGAAATATATATGGGAAGCTGTGACTGGATGCCGCGTAACCTTGACAGAAGAGTGGAAATCCTTTTTCCGGTTGAGAATAAGGAGCTTAAAGCAAAAGTACGTCATGTGCTGGATGTACAGCTTTCAGACAATGTTAAGAGCAGATTCCTTAAGAGCGACGGAACATATGAAAAACACGCCCGTGGCAGTCAGCCTAAAGTCATATCACAGAAAGTATTCTGTGAAGAAGCGGTTGCTGCAGCCAAAGTCGAGCGTGCCGGTTCAAATCCGAGGGTATTTATACCGATGGAACATAATTAACGGAATCTTTAATCGCCTGCAGGTATGAGTAACCAATCATAAGGTTGCCCCTGCCGCAGCCAAGTTTGATATCGGGCTTGTTGGCACCGTGGAAATCCGAACCGCCGGATTCAAGAAGGTCATAGCGGCGGGCAAGATTTCTCACGGTAAGTTCGTCAAAGCCGCGGTAAGTTGAATACATCGATTCTATACCGGTCAGCCCATAAGATTTTAATTCATTGCAAAGAGAGTCAAGTTCACCGCCCGTCAGGTGATATAACAAAGGATGGGCGAGAATGGCGGCTCCCTTTGCTTTTTTAATAATATCAACTGCCTCGCAGGTGCTTTTACGTTCCCTTGGGACATAGAGAGGCATTCCGTCGCCAAGATATTTTGCAAATGCCTCTCTGTTATCCTTGACATACCCTTTTTTTACCATATATGACGCAAAATGCGCTCTTGTGATTATGCTGTCCGGAAACATGTCTGTCAGTTCCTCTGACGTAACAGGAAATCCGTATTCGTTGAACATGTCTATAAGCTTCAGATTGCGTTCATTCCGTCTGATGACTTCATTGCCGATTGCATTAAGAAAATCATTATCATTGTAATCAATGCACAGTCCGACAATGTGTATTTCTTTGTCTTTCCAGCTTGTACTTATCTCAATGCCCGGTATGACTTCAATCACTCCGTGGGCAGCCTTAAGCGCCTCATTAATTCCTGCAACTGTGTCATGGTCGGTAAGGGCAAATGCGCTAAGTCCGGCTTTCACTGCCGCACGCACGAGTTCTGCAGGCGTGAAAGTTCCGTCTGAAGCAGTAGAGTGTACATGTAAATCAACTTTATTCATTAAAAAATCTCCTTAAATTACTAAAATATTGTAAATTTTTACCTATGGATTATTATTGTAATCCGTGATATACTTTATTATAAGTATAAAACTTGTTTGAAAAAAAGCAAGTATTATCTTATGAATGTTGTCCACGCCGGTTAAACCGGCTGTTTATATAGAGGTTTACATAAATGTTAAAAAAAAGAATAGTAACTGCCGTCTCTGTAACGGTTTTATTTGGATGTACCGTTTTTATGACACTTGCCGCTTGTCAGAGGAAGAGCACATCCAAAGATATATTTAATGAATCCGTCACATTTCATGCGGATTCCGGGGAAAAATATTCAGAGTCAGTGGAAAACCACACCGGGAGAAACGATACGGACATTATAGACACGGGTTTTGATACCGTAACGGAGAAAACGTCTGACGAAAACAGCAGCAAGGCGGACGGGATACAGACGGATTCAAATACGCATCCGTCACAGTCGTCGGTGCCTGCAACGCAGAACCACGAAAAAACACATCCGTCAAGTGAACAGACCGCGGAGTCCAAAAGTACTGCGCCAACAACGATAAATTCTACGGAAAATGGAACAGATTCCACTGATGATTCCGGGACAGAATCCGGAGACGCGGAAAAATTTGTATTTACATCGATCAAAGTAAATGATGAAGATTATGATTATTATACATATCTGACACAGAAAAAAGGATATGTACCGGTAGGTAACAGAAAAGAATTGGCAAAGCATTGTGTAAATAATGTGTTATCGCTGGATGCAGGCCGTAAGAGTGTGTCGTATATAATCACTGGCAACGGTATTTTTGATGAGATAGCGGATAAAATGGATAAGCTCAGGGAGGCAGCATCCGAATCGGTATCACCTGCAGATATTTATGCAAGAGATTCCTATCTGTATGAGGAACTGGGTCTTGATTATTATACATATTACAGCAGGGGTATAGCTATTTTCATGTTTCGTAAGATACAGGATGTTACTAACAGCCGCGGGGATTATTCGGTGTATGCAATATATTATTACTCATATGAAACCGCCGATCAGATAAAACTTACCGAAAGTGTTGTTAAACATGCAGTGTCAGGATGGAGCGGCAGCGATTACGACAGAATACGGTCCGCGTATGATTATCTCAGGCAGCAATGCAAATATGCTGAAAATGTAGATGAACCGATGGCACACTCGGCATATGGAGCATTGGTAAATAAAAGTGCTGTATGTGAAGGTTACGCAAAGGCGTACAAACTTCTGTTGGACGAAATGGGAATAGAAAATGACATTGTATTTAATGATGTGCATGCATGGAATATGGTAAAATACGAAGGAAACCGGTATCTTGTCGATGTTACCAATGGTGATGTCAATGATACATATGCTTTTTTCATGCTGGGAAAAGATATTATGTATTCCAATAAGAATTGTAAGATTGGTGATTTTATATTCTCATCCGGAACAATTGCAGGTTACGGTTACATAAACGGAACGAATACAGACCGTAAGGAAATGGCTCTCAAATCTCTGATGTATAATGATTTGTGAAAATTGTGTGAAAAACATGTTGCCAAATGTTATATGTGGTTGTTATAATACATATATAAATAACCTTAGGAGGGACACCAATGAAATTTTGCAGTAATTGCGGAAAACAGATGAATGATGATGAAAGATTCTGCCAGGCATGCGGAGCTGATTCAGCAGCACAGCCGCAGCAGGCAGCACAGCCACAGCAGGCAGCACAGCCTACATATACATATGCAGCTCCTGCAGGACAGCAGACAACATCGAACAATGCACAGAACCCATACGGACAGCCTGTATATGCAGCAGGTAATCAGGCACCACAGACGAAACCGGCCAAGTTTAATAATAAGATGCTTCCAGTATATGCTGCCGCAGCTGTATTAGTAATTCTTTTGATTGTATTTTTCTTCAGAAGTGTAGTTGGAAGCGGAAGTCTTACAATGAAAGGTGCCGTTAAGGCATACGGCAAAGCAATTGAAGCACAAAGCGGAAAGAAAATGCTCAACGCAACAATGTCAGGACCTTTGATAAAGGCTGTTAAAAAAGGCGAAGACATGACAAAGAAAGACATCATAGAAGAACTTGATTCAATATATGATGACAGCGATATTAAGATGAAGATTAAAGACATCAGAATTACCGACAAAGAGAAACTGGATAAAGAAGATGTCAAGGAATTTAACGAACGAATCAAAGATGAGACCGGTGTTAATCCACACATCAAGAAAGTATATCAGGTAGAAGTTAAATACAAACAGAGATACAAATATTTCGGCGGTGACTGGACAGACTGGGATAAGACGACAGATACGTTATATGTATACAAGTCAAACGGAAACTGGTATGTATTTCCTTCATCAATGTTCTAAGAGAAACCTTTCGGAAACGCGAGATTCAAGAAAAGCCCATTTTACAAGGGTTACAGAGGTTGTGGAAAGTTGTCAGAAGTGCTGGGATTTACATCGAATGCAACACATATGCAACAGGTATGCAACAAAGATTATGATATGTATAGGACATTTTTCAGTAGTGATACTGGGAAATGTCCTTTCTTTTTAAATCTGATTAAGCGCATCTACAAGCTCCTTTATATCAAAGTGGGTATATCTTTCTCTGTGAGTGTCATAGCACCAGAGTGTCCCACAATTTTCTTGATAATCGTCTGATTAATACCGGCTTCTGCTAACATAGATATACATGTATGTCTGCAGCAGTGTGGTGTACGATTAATATTAAGTTGTTCCATAAGTGGCTTGAAATAACTATCATAGTAGTTCCTGTATTCAAAATGTTTTCCGTCTTCTGTATGAAGCAGATATTCACATTCGGGGCAGGATTCATACCAGGCTTTGTATGCATATAGTGGGAGTTCCAGTAGCAGATGGATATAAAAAGGGACTTGGCAAGCAGGTATCAAATAGGAAAGTGTTTACAAAAGAAGTGCTTTCGCGAGTGCTGCAGGACGAACTAAGGGAGGTAGCCAATAAAGAGATCAATGATTGTTTTGGAGAACAAATAAAGAAAAAGTCGAAAGGACGTAATCATGATCTGATATTTTTGGAGAAAAAATGGATAGTAAAGAAATGAAAAATATTGTATAATTAATTATGGTTGAGTCTACGAGGAGGAAATTATCATGAATCCAATGATTAAGTATAGAGGTGGTAAATCGAAAGAAATATCACATTTTATTAGTAATATGCCAGATAATTACAATAGATATATTGAACCTTTTTTTGGTGGTGGTGCTTTATATTTTTATTTAGAACCACAGAATGCAATAATAAATGATGTTAATACGAAATTATATTTATTTTATAAACAAATGCAGGAAGAGTATCCTAGTGCAAGAAAGCAGTTAGATGAGCTTCAAATGGTATATGAGCAAAATCAGAAAGAGTATGAGGAATTGAAAAAAAAGCATCCAGAGGAAAGAGTGGAAAACAAAAATGAAGCATTATATTATAAGATTAGAGATATGTTTAATCATAAGATAGAGAGTGAATATTTGGAGGCTGTAGTTTATTTCTTTATTAACAAGACTGCATATTCAGGTATGATTAGATACAATGCAAAGGGCGAGTATAATGTTCCGTTTGGAAGATACAAAAATTTCAATACAAGACTAATCACAGATAGACATTATGAGCTGCTAAAGAAAACAGAAATTTACAATTATGATTATTCTGAAATATTTAATATGGCAGGAAATAATGATTTTATATTTTTGGATCCACCTTACGATTGTGTATTTAGTGATTATGGCAATGAAACATATAAAGATGGTTTTGGAGAAGATGAGCATAGAAGATTGGCAAATGATTTTGCTAATCTACCTTGTAAATCATTATTAGTAATTGGAAAAACTGTATTAACAGAGGAATTATATGGAAAATATATAGTGGAAGAGTATGATAAATCTTATGCTGTAAATATAAGAAATAGATTTAAGGCAGATGCAAAACATATAATTGTTACGAACTATTAGAGGAGGTAGAAAAAGTGGCATATTTGAAAAGTAAGACTTTATTTTTTACAACATCTCCAAGAACACCTTTAAAAATGATTCCGGAAATACAAGTATTACATAATAATTTTGAAGGCAAGAAATGGAATACAAATACACAAATTGAGTTTATTAAAAAGCTTGCTGAAGGAAGTGATTTTGATGGTAAAGGTTCAGAAAAAGATATGGCATTTAGTGCAAGAGACAGAATTAATAGGGCACCGAAAGCGTTAGGATTTGTAGATTTAAAGCCATGTATTAAACTTACAGAGGCGGGTGAAAATTTTATAAGTGGAAAACGAACAGAAGAAGTCTTACTTAGGCAGTTGTTGAAATTTCAATTACCATCGCCTTATCATAAAGAACCAGAGGAATTCAAGGGGATTTTTTGTGTAAAACCATATCTTGAAATTTTTAGGCTAATATATGAATTAGGAACAATAAGTTTTGATGAATTAATGATATTTGGCATGCAATTAACTCATTATAATAAGTTCGATAGTATTGTAGCAGATATAAATACATTTAGGCGTATGAAATTATATGCCGAGATGAGTTATAAAACGTTTAGGGGAAAATATCTCAAAGAACAAGTAGAAAGAATTTATGCAGATGATATTAACGTGGGTAACACCAAGACAAGAGAATCAAGAGATAAGTCCATAGATAAGTTTGTAACAACGAAATCACGAAATCTGAGAGATTACGCAGATGCATGTTTTAGGTATTTAAGAGCAACAGGTATGGTTGAAATATCGCAAAGAGGACATTCAATATCTATTATGCCAGAAAAACGTAAAGAAGTTGAATTCTTTCTCTCAATGGTTGATAGAAAACCTATTTATATTGATGATGAGGCTAATTATAAAAAATATTTATTTGATGGATCATTACCTGAATTGTATAGTGATAATCGTTTGAGATTAATAGAACAGGTACAAGAAGTAACGGGAAAGAGTAGTGAATTAGAAGAGCAGACAACAAATGAGTTAAAAGACATTCTTGAAAATGCTATAGCAAATAAGAAGAAAAAGATTATTAGTAAACAGATAAAAGAACTTAAGGCGTATAAAAATTATGCAGATGTAATGGATACATTTGATGATATAAAAAACAATGTGTTATATGATGCACCATTAATGCTTGAATGGAATACATGGAGAGCAATGACGATGTTGGATGGCGGAGAAATTAAGGCTAATTTAAAGCTTGATGATAAAGGGCAACCAATGTCAACAGCAGCAGGAAATATGTCAGATATTGTATGTGATTACGGAGATTTTGGACTTGCAGTAGAGGTGACCATGCAGTCAGGGCAGAAACAGTATGAAACGGAAGGAGAACCTGTATCAAGACATCTTGCAAAATTAAAGAAAGAGACAGGTAAGGATGCCTATTGTTTGTTTATAGCACCTAAAATTAATGAATCATGTATTGCATATTTCTATGCATTACATACGATGAATATTGCATTCTATGGAGGTAAGTCGGTTATAGTACCACTGGAATTGGATGTGTTTATTAATATGGTTGAGCAGTCATATAAAGCAGGATATGTACCTAATCCTCAACAGGTAAAAAGCATATTTGAATATTCTTTAGAACAAGCTAAAAAGTCTGCTGACGAGAATGAATGGTACGCAAAAGTGAAAGAGGAAGCATTGAATTGGTTGGGATAGAAGGAGAAAAAAATGACAGTACAGCAAGCAATAATAACATTAGTAGCTGCGATTATTTCAGGAATATTGGCAACTATAATAACTATTAGTATAAATGCATATTTAGCTGATATAAAGCGAAAACAAGACTTGGTAGATGATATCTTTGGATTCAAATATCAACTAACAGATGGAGATGCAACAAATAAAGATATATATGCTAAAGGATTTTCAAGAGCTATGAATAGAGTGCCTATAATTTTTTATAAAAATAAGAATGTACTAGAAAAGTATGATAGATTTTTTGATACATTATTAATTTCAGATAAAAATGAAAGAAAGATTAAGTCAGATGAGGCACTAATAAATTTCCTCAAAGAGTTGTGTAAAGTCGCACATATTAAGAGCGATAATTGGAATGATAGTGTATTTAAAAGGTCATTTAATACCAGTAATTAAAAATAATTAGAAATGAGTTGCGTAAGATGAGCATGAAAAATCGAAAAGAACTGTCAGCACAATATTTGCTAAGAATTAATAATATATTCAAAAAAAATAATTGGGATATAGAATGTACAGATGACAAGAATATGTCTATGTTTAACAGATTTTGTCAGAGAGTTTTGGATATAGGAGAAAATAATAAAAGAGATTTGTTTCTTGAATTATCAGAAAGATATTTATGGCTAACTCAGGACAATTATTTACAAGCTTTAATAGATGTATTAAAAAAGTTAGTGAATGATATAGAAAAAGATACAAAAATTTATGTTATGCCTTTGATTTCTCCAGATGATATAGGAAAAGCAAAAAGTTCTATGTTTTTAACATATTTATTTAATGATGTAAAAATAAGATATGATGATAAGTTAGGAAAGTATAAGTTCGAACCAATATATGATATTAAAGTTGTTCAAAATAAAATGAAGTCTGATAAGGCAATTCTGGTTTTTGTAGATGATTTTATCGGAACAGGGCATACAGCGGAAAAATGTTTTCAAAGTGTAAATTTATTGGATAATATTTTGAACAGAACAATGGTGCTAGCTTTAGTTGCTCAGGAAGAAGGAGTTAAATGTATTGAAAGCTTTGGAATAAAAGTTTATTCTGGCGAGGTAAGGAAGAAGGGGATTACCGACTACTATGATGTAAAAGAGGCAAAAGAAAAAATAATTTTGATGGAAGAAATTGAAGAAAAAATGGCTATAAAAAAAGAATATAGATTTGGATATGGAGCATCAGAAGCTCTTGTTACAATGTGTAGGACACCCAATAATACATTTCCTGTATTTTGGGAAGAAAAAGGAAATATGAAATTAGCACCATTTCCAAGGGGGTAAATAATGGATGATAGAATGAAGTATATGTTATTAAAGGTATTGAGTATTGAAGGAAATGTTGGTACTTTGGAAAAAGCAGGATATCAGTATGCACAAATAGCAAATGCATATGCGCAAATAATAAACGATAAGTTAGTTGAAGTGAATAATAAAGATAAATTTGTTATATCTGATTTAGGAAAACGAGAAATGGAAAGGTTAGCAAATAAAATTAAGAATGATGCAGCATGGAAAATAGAACCATATATAAAATATAAGATTGAAAAAATGGATAAATATGATATATTTATTGAGTAGGTTATTAATTTTAGTGGTGTAATTAGCCTCATTCACGCAAGTGGTGATTGATGAGTTCGTCAATCTGAGAAGAACTTTCTTTTCTAGCCTGTGTTTAAACTCGTTCATTTTCGCAGGAGCGAAAACTCGCGAGTTTAAACAGCTACACAAATTTTACAAATTTGTTATGTGACTTTATCACTTATAGAATCAATTCTATAAGTGATAAAGTCAAAGATATGAATTAGTAATTACACCACTAAATTAATATATAAGGTGAAAATATGAATTGGAACGAGTATGAAGAAAAATATATAAGATTAGCAAAAATAAAAGGAAAATCTGATAATTACTGTATAAATCAATTAGAATATGCAAAAAAATTATTCGATAAGGATTTACCTATTATTTATAGTCAAGAGCACTTGTGTCTTCTAGTTGGATATTTAAAGGAGTATGTTTATGCAATATCTAATTCACCAGTTAAATTTTATAGAACTTTTAAAATTTTAAAGAAAAATGGTAAAGAAAGAACAATAAATGAACCATTGCCAAGTTTGAAGGAAATACAAGAGTGGATTTTAAAAGAAATATTGGAAAAGATAAAAGTGAGTCCATATTCTAAAGCATATGTAAAAGGGCGTTCTATTAGAGATAATGCAAGGTTTCATAAACGACAGGAAAAAGTTTTAACGATGGATTTGCAAGATTTTTTTCCAAGTATTACATTTGGCAGAGTATTAAGTGTTTTTAGAAAAGCAGGGTATAGAGAAAATGTTGCGGTTATGTTAGCTAATCTTTGTAGTCTGCAAAATCAGTTACCGCAAGGGGCACCAACAAGTCCTGCACTTTCTAATATTATTGCAAGCAAATTGGATTACAAGATTTCTAATTTTATTAATGGAAAGGAAATAAGATATACAAGATATGCAGATGATCTTACCTTTTCGGGGGATTTTAAGGAAGGGGATATAATAAAAAATATTGAAAGAATAGTTAATAGACAAGGATTTAGAATTAATCATAATAAAACAAGAGTTAGAAAAAAAAATCAACGACAAGAAGTTACTGGTATTGTTGTTAATGATAAAATGCAGATTAGTAGAGATATTCGAAGAAGAATAAGAAGTGATGCATATTATATTAAAAAATATGGATATATGTCACATGCAAACTATGTAAAACAAAAAAAGAATAATTATTTATATTATTTGATTGGAATTACTTCGTATGCACTATTTGTTAATCCTAATGATGATAAGATGCGTGAGTATTTGGGTGTATTTAAGAGTGAATTATTTAGATATAAGAATGGGGATTTAGCTATTAATAACACCAATCCTCATCCATAGCATCAGCCCAATTCTGCAACTCACAATCAAGAGCCAATGCAGCATATTTAAGAGAATCATCAATAGCAAGATTATCAATTAGTCCTTGAGAGTTAGGTGTAGTATGGAGATTCTTTTCTGATTCAGCACATGAGACAAACAGATGCACATTGTCATCAAAAGCAATGTCAATTCCGTTCTTGTATTGGTTGTAGTATGCAAAGTGTTTTTTCATAATGATAGTCCTTTCTTTAATAAAGTAATGAGCAGTTCTGGGAATGAGTGGGTAGTGCTACGCATACAACAGATATGAAACACTACCAGATACAAATTCCCAATTTATGGGCTTTTCACGCTCTCAAAACGTTAACAAAGAGAAACCTTAAAAGCCATTCGGATAAACGGATGGCTTTTTTTGTATGCACATTATGGACATTAAAAAAAGTATTGACAAAATCCATACGATAATATATTCTAATCCTATCAAACTACTAGGAAATGGGAGGAAGCATTTATGAAACAGATTTTGTGCTTTGGAGATTCAAATACATATGGGCTGATTCCGGGAACGAAAGTAAGGTACGACTGGAATATACGCTGGAGCGGAATTCTGGGTGAACGAATGCGTCCTTATGGATATAGAGTTGTCGAAGAAGGATTATGCGGAAGGACAACGGTATTTGATGATCTATACCGTGACGGACGTAATGCATCGAAAATGCTTCCGGCTATTCTTGAAACGCATAATCCTATTGACAGAATTATATTGATGCTCGGGACCAATGACTGCAAAAGCGCATATAATGCCACGCCGGAAGATATCGGTGCCGGAATAGAACTTCTATTGGAGCAGATTGAGATTTTTGCACCGGAGGCATCAGTGCTTCTTCTTTCTCCGATTTATCTGGGAGAAAGAGTCTGGCAGGCCGGATATGATGAGGAATTTGATAAAAAGTCGGTTGAGGTTTCCAAGCGGCTCGGAGATGTGTATGAACAGATTGCAGCACATCATGGCATATCTTTTTTGAGAGCAGCAGATTATGCACATTGCTCAGGAATTGATGAAGAACATCTGGACGCGGAAGGACATTCAAGACTTGCGGAAGCAGTTTATAATAAAATACTTAGAGACATAATTTCGGAGGCGGCATAAGACTTTTTGGGAAGACCGGCATAGGCTTTGAACGCATCAATGTTGCATGCCCGCGCGCTACACTTAAAGAGGCACTGGACCGCATAGAACGTGCGGTCAAAAACTTAACACAGAAATAATTATTCGCGGAGATGAATTCCTGCTATGGAATGGCGTCTCCGCATTTTTTATGGGCAGAGAGCCACGGCGAAGCAAATCCAAAGAAATTCTCATTAACATAAATTTCCGTTGACATATACCCAACGGGGGTATACTATACTCTCAGAATAAAAATTCCCAAAGGAGGCAGAATATGGATTGTGACAAATGCAATAACTGTGCCAAGACCAAGAACCGCACAGACAAGGAATATAAGGCACTTGTAAGCCGACTTAACAGAATAGAAGGACAGGTAAGAGGCGTTAAGGGAATGCTTGATAACAATGCATACTGCGTGGACATCCTCACACAGGTGTCAGCGATAAGTGCGGCATTGAACAGCTTTTCGCGCATGCTGCTTGACAGTCATATAAGAACATGCGTGGTCAATGACATTAAGAACGGGGATGAAGCGGTGGTGGACGAACTCATCGAAACAGTGAACCGTTTTATGAAATAATAACAGCCAGGAGGAATCAGATTGAAACAATATAATGTTACAGGAATGAGCTGTGCGGCGTGCAGCTCACATGTTGAAAAAGCAGTCTCAGCAGTCGAGGGAGTAAGTTCCGTGTCGGTAAGCTTACTAACCAATTCAATGTCTGTTGAGGGAACAGCGAGTGCCGAATCAGTAATAGAAGCAGTTGAGAAAGCCGGATATGGCGCCTCATTAAAAGGAGCCAAAGCTGAGCCGGAGGACAACTCACATAAAGAAACAGAAGGTATGATACGAAGGCTTATAAGCTCAATAGTTCTTCTTATCCCGCTTATGTATGTGTCAATGGGACATGTGATGTGGAACTGGCCGCTTCCGGGTAAGATGGGAGACAGCCATGTTGTAATAGGAATAACGGAACTTCTTTTTACAATAGCAATTATGATAATAAATAGAAAATTCTTTGTGAACGGATTCAAAGGACTTTTAAGAGGTGCCCCTAATATGGATACACTGGTTGCTCTGGGCTCGGGCGCGGCATTTATATACAGCACATATGCGCTTTATATGCTTGGATATGCGGCAGACATGGGAGAAACCATGAAAGAGCATATGTATATGCATGAATTCTATTTTGAATCGGCGGCGATGATACTGGCACTTATAACGGTCGGCAAGACTTTGGAAGCACATTCCAAAGGAAAGACGACGGATGCTCTTAAAAGCCTTATGAACCTTGCACCGAAAACAGCATGCGTTATAAGGGACGGCAAAGAGGTCACCGTAGGAATTGAAGACGTTGTTGTAAATGATATTTTTGTGGTAAAAGCAGGAGAAAGCATACCGGTTGACGGTATAGTAACCGAAGGAAGCGGAGCCGTTGATGAGGCAGCACTTACCGGAGAAAGCATACCTGTTGACAAAGCACCGGATGCCAAAGTATCAGGCGCAACAATACTTAAATCCGGCTATCTTAAATGCAGGGCATCAAGAGTCGGTGAAGATACCACATTGTCCCAGATAATTAAGATGGTAAGCGATGCTGCATCGACAAAAGCACCGATTGCCAAAGCAGCGGACAAAGTATCGGGATTTTTTGTGCCGGTCGTAATGGGGATTGCGATAGTTACTACAATTGTGTGGCTTATAATCGGAGGCGGTATAGGAAATGCCCTGGCGCACGGAATATCGGTCCTTGTAATAAGCTGCCCGTGTGCACTCGGTCTTGCAACACCTGTGGCAATTATGGTAGGCAACGGAACCGGAGCGAGAAACGGTATTTTATTTAAGACTGCGGCATCACTTGAGGCAGCCGGAAGGACGCAGATAGTCCTTCTGGATAAAACAGGAACGATAACCAAGGGAGAACCTGTTGTTACGGATATAATCGCGGCGGACGGAATAACTGACGGACAGCTTGTAAGGCTTGCGTATGCACTTGAAGCCAAAAGCGAACATCCGCTTGCCAAGGCAGTGGTTGGGTATGCCGGACAGAATACGATCACGCTTGACCCGGTAACGGATTACCATACCGAGAGCGGAAGCGGAATCAATGCCATATACAATGGGGCAGAAGCGTACGCCGGAAATTATGATTATGTTATAAAATATACAAATATAGACAAGATGCTTGTCAAATCAGCAGAAAAACTTTCCAATGAAGGCAAAACACCGCTTTATTTTGCACATGACGGCAGAATATATGGTATAATTGCTGTAGCGGATGTCCTAAAAGATGAAAGCCGTGATGCCATAAAACGCCTTAAGCATATGGGAATAAAAGTAATAATGCTTACTGGCGATAATGAAAGGACCGCAAATGCAATCGGCATACAGGCGGGTGTAGACAAAGTCATAGCAGGGGTTCTTCCGGATGGCAAGGAAGCGGTTGTAAGACACTATCTTGAAAAAGGCCGCACAGCAATGGTCGGTGACGGAATCAATGACGCAGTAGCACTCACAAGGGCAGATGTGGGAATTGCAATCGGAGCGGGAACTGATGTTGCTATCGACGCGGCGGATGTCGTTCTTATGAAAAGCAGGCTGACAGACGTGCCGGCAGCAATAGCGCTCAGCCGTAAGGTGCTCAGAAATATCCATGAGAATCTTTTTTGGGCATTTATCTACAATATGATTGGAATACCGCTTGCAGCCGGACTGTTCGGACTCAAGCTCAATCCTATGTTTGCGGCCGCGGCGATGAGCCTTTCAAGCTTCTGTGTGGTATCAAATGCACTAAGGCTTAACTTTGTAAAGATACATGATGAGAAACGTGATATAGTATCACACAATAACATTGAAATCGATGATTATAATAATGACAAAAGTGAGGTATTTAAAATGACAAGAACAATAGGCGTAAAAGGAATGATGTGTGGACATTGTGAGGCAAGAGTAGTAAAGGCACTTGAGAGTCTCCCACAGGTAACATCGGCTAAGGCTGATCATGAGGCAGAACAGGCAGTAGTTGAACTTAACGCACAGATTGATGATGATGTGCTCAAAAAGACAATAGAAGCGGAGGGATATGATGTTACGGACATTAGATAGGATAAAAGCTGCGGATGAAGCATGGCTTTCCGATCCTGAGATTTTTATGGTAAACAGGCTGGATGCGCATTCGGACCATATGTATTATGAAGATAAAGATGCAATGTACGGAGATGAAATGCCACTTCGCCAGAGTCTTAACGGGACATGGAAAATCAATTATGCGGTTAATATTGAAGCTTCCGACAGAGAATTTTACAAAGAAGACAGGGATGCCACATTATATGATGATATTAAGGTTCCTGGACATATGGAGCTGCAGGGATTTGGCAGATGCCAGTATATCAACACAATGTATCCGTGGGAAGGTTCGGAGGATTTAAGGCCGCCGCACATTCCGCGTGAGGATGCGCCGGTTGGCTGTTATGTCAGATATTTTGACATTAACCCGGAACTTGCGGGAAAAAGAACATTTATATCATTTCAGGGCGTGGAGAATGCTTTTTACCTGTGGATAAACGGACAGTTTGTCGGATATGCGGAGGACAGTTTTACACCGTCAGAGTTTGATATCACAGATTATATTCGCGACACCAATAACAAACTTGCAGTCCGCGTTCACAAAAGAAGCAGTGCGAGCTGGCTTGAAGATCAGGATTTCTGGAGATTTTCCGGAATATTCAGGGATGTGTATCTCTATGCCATTCCAAAGACCCATGTGCAGAATGTCTTTGTGCATGCAGGGCTTGACGGGCAGTATACGGATGGTATTTTTAAAGCGGAGCTTACAATCACAGGCAGTTTGAACGGACATATCGATTATGAGATAACGGATGAAGAAGGTAAGCACGTTGCCGGAGAGTCAGACATTCCGGTCAAAGCAGCTACCGAAATAAGCTGTGTTATCAAGGATGTCAGAAAATGGAGCGCGGAGATACCGAATCTCTATAATCTTAAGATTCTTATATATGACGAGGAAGGCCGGTTGGTCGAAAATATACCGCAGCATATCGGTTTCAGGACGATGGAAATGAAGGACGGCCTGATGCTTATAAACGGCAAACGTATTGTTTTCAAGGGCGTCAACAGACATGAATTTTCAGCGGTAAACGGCAGATGTGTTACCCGCGAAGAGATGGAAAAAGATGCCTGCATCATCAAGTCGCTCAACATAAATGCGGTAAGGACAAGTCATTATCCGAACAATTCATATTGGTACTACCTTTGTGACAAATACGGAATCTATCTTATTGATGAAACCAATCTTGAGACGCACGGATGTGTATACATTGATACCGGCAGTGAACCGCCGTATCGTGTGCCGGATAATAAAAAAGAATGGCTTGGAGCTGTGCTTTTCCGCGCACAGGCGATGCTTGAGCGAGACAAGAACCATCCGAGTGTCGTAATCTGGTCATGCGGCAATGAGTCACACGCCGGAGAAGATATACGAAAAATGGCTGAATTTTTCAGAGCACGCGATCCGGAGAGACTTGTCCATTATGAAGGATGCTTCCACAACCGTGAATATTCCGACATCAGTGATATGGAGAGCAGGATGTATGCCAAACCTTATGAAATAGCGGAGTATCTTGACCTGACTCCAAAGAAACCGTACATAAGCTGTGAATACACACATGCAATGGGTAATTCCTGCGGAGGAATGTTCAAATATACCGAACTCGAAGACAGATATCCTCAATATCAGGGCGGATTTATCTGGGATTACGCCGACCAGGCACTTCTTAAGGACGGCGAATTTATGGTTGGCGGTGACTACGGTGACAGACCGAATGACGGTTTTTTCTGCGGCAACGGTATTGTGTTTGCTGACAGAAAATTATCACCGAAGGCTCAGGAAGTCAAGAAATTATACGCCGGAATCAGGCTTTATCCAACCGATGAAGGTGTTGTAATAGAAAATAATAATCTTTTCGAGGATACCACTCCGTATATATTTGAGGTGCGTGTCCTTAAAGATGGCAAGGCAATATGGGCAGTCACATTCGGATGCGATGTAAAACCGCAGTCCGTATATATGGAACCTGTCAGATATCCGGATATGACGGAACCGGGCGAATATGTCAAAGAAGTACGTGCAGTGCTTATGGCATTCCGCAAATGGGCTCCGGTCGGTGATGTTGTGGCATGGGGACAGAGCGAGCCTGTAACCGTGACCGGTGATGTGGCAGATACGGATGCACCGGCAATGTTTGATGATGTTATCATGGGCAATAGCTGTATCGGCGTGAAGACTGCCGGAGTTCATGCTATTTTTTCCAGATATGAAGGCGGACTCATATCATATAGAAGAAAGGGACTTGAACTTATCGATAAAGTACCTCAGCTCACATTCTGGCGTCCTGTGACAGACAATGACAAAGGTAACGGTTTTGACGTGGCTTCATCGGTATGGGCCGGCGTGACCCAGTATCCCGGCCGTGCGACATGGAAAGTGGAATATGAACTTATTGACGGCAGGATCCTTGACGGAACAGTCTGCTGCGATGAATTTATTGTGCCTGAGAGCGATGAGCTTTACGGAACAGGGCTTAAGGGTCGCGAGTATGCGCGTGAGATTATGAAAGTTATACTTACTTACACATACAAACTCCGCACATATCCAGAAACAGAATGTGTCGTAAGATACACTATGACACCGGATGCCAGAATAACCGTTAAAGCGGAATATACAGGAGCTGCGGGTGTCCCGGATATGCCGCAGTTCGGAATGGTCATCACCTGCGGTAAGGAATTCGATAATGTTGAATTCTACGGAAGAGGGCCGGAAGAAAATTATCATGACCGTGATAAAGGAGCCAGACTAGGCATTTATAAATTCAAGGCGGACGACAATCTGACACCATATCTGAACCCACAGGAATGTGGTTTAAGGTGCGATGTAAGATATGCTAAAATTACCAATGCAGACAAGCATGGTATCCGCATAGAAAAAGCAGAAGCGCCGTTTGACCTTAAGGTGCTTGCACACAGCGGAGCCGAAATACAGTCGGCGTACAAGATAAATTATCTGCCGCCAAGGCGTCTGACGTACATTGAAGTGCTCGGTGCCACAAGAGGCGTGGGCGGGGATGACAGCTGGGGTGCACCTGTCCACGATGAATTTACCGTATCAGGTGAGCACGGACAAGGAGTGGAATTCGTATTTTACGGAATTTAGTGGAAAGGATGGTTGATTAATTAATTATGAGGCTAAGAACCAAAATTTTAATTGCCGCTCCGTTAATCATTATACTGCTTGCTGCGGTCGGAATCACAGCCGGACTTGCGATAAACAGTAATATAAGGCAGAGCCGGTATAATGATGTCCTGGATAACGGACCGGGAGCGGAGCGCGCAATATGGAAAAATGACGACGGCAGCATTTATCTGGTAAGCGACGGCACGGCAGATGTGTCAGCATACTTAAGAAGCGCAGGTGATTTTACCAGATATGACTATAAAGTCAGACCGGGCTGCTTTGTTGATATTTTGGACAGCGCGGGAGATACATACCTTGAAGGACGTATCAGGCTGAAAGACGGCAAGCTCGAAATATCGCATATAGACTGCCGGGACAACACATTCACGGACGACGGCAATACGATTATATTAAAAAAATTTGATTATGATGAACTTATTCGGGATTTGGACTTGAATTTTTTGTCATAATATGCGAAAATATCTGTAATTGCGGAATTAAATCACGAGCCGCAAAGGTGATTTTATATAATCGAAAGGAGTTCTATAATGATTTACACACAGGAAATTCAGAACATGTGTCCGGTAGCTCAGGGCGTACATCATGGCGCAGCTCCATGTCCTACAGAAGGCAACTGGGTACAGTACAAAGAAATTAAAGACATTTCAGGCTTCACACACGGTGTAGGCTGGTGTGCACCACAGCAGGGTGCCTGCAAGCTTTCACTCAACGTTAAGAATGGTGTTATCCAGGAAGCACTCGTTGAGACAATCGGATGCTCAGGTATGACACATTCTGCAGCTATGGCAGCAGAGATCCTTCCGGGACTTACAGTTCTTGAAGCTATGAACACTGACCTCGTATGTGATGCTATCAATACAGCTATGAGAGAGCTTGCTCTCCAGATTATCTACGGAAGAACCCAGAGTGCATTCTCTGAGGACGGACTTGCAATCGGAGCAGGACTTGAAGACCTTGGAAAGGGACTTCGTTCACAGGTTGGTACTATGTATGGTACACTTGAGAAAGGTCCTCGTTACCTTGAGATGGCTGAAGGATATGTTACAGGTATCGCACTTGATGCTGATAACGAGATTATCGGATACCAGTTCGTATCACTCGGAAAGTTCACAGACTTCGTTAAGAAGGGTGACGATCCTAACACAGCATGGGAAAAAGCTAAGGGTCAGTATGGCCGCGTAGACGACGCAGTTAAGATTATTGATCCGAGAGAAGAATAGGAGGTAACGATAATGGCTTTATTTGAATCATATGAAAGAAGAATTAACCAGATTAACGCTGTACTTAACAGCTACGGTATCTCCTCAATCGAAGAGGCAGAGAAGATTACTAAAGATGCCGGACTTGATGTATATAATCAGATTAAGAAAATCCAGCCTATCTGTTTCGAAAACGCTTGCTGGGCTTACATTGTAGGCGCTGCAATCGCTATCAAGAAGAACTGCAGAAAGGCAGCAGACGCAGCAGCAGCTATCGGAGAGGGACTTCAGTCATTCTGTATTCCTGGTTCAGTTGCTGATACACGTAAGGTTGGCCTTGGCCATGGTAACCTTGGCAAGATGCTCCTTGAAGAGGATACAGAGTGCTTCGCATTCCTCGCAGGACATGAGTCATTCGCAGCCGCTGAGGGTGCTATCGGTATCGCAGAGAAGGCTAACAAAGTACGTCAGAAACCATTAAGAGTTATCCTTAACGGCCTCGGTAAAGACGCAGCTAAGATCATTTCAAGAATCAACGGATTTACATTTGTTGAGACAGAATATGATCCATATACTAACACAGTTAAAGAGATTTCAAGAAAATCATATTCAGAAGGTCTTCGTGCCAAAGTTAACTGCTATGGCGCTAACTCAGTTCCTGAAGGTGTTGCAATCATGTGGAAAGAGAATGTTGACGTATCTATCACAGGTAACTCAACCAACCCTACAAGATTCCAGCATCCTGTTGCAGGTACATATAAGAAAGAAAGACTTGAAGCCGGCAAGAAGTATTTCTCAGTAGCATCAGGCGGTGGTACAGGTAGAACACTTCATCCGGATAACATGGCAGCAGGTCCTGCTTCATATGGTATGACAGATACACTCGGACGTATGCATTCAGATGCACAGTTCGCAGGTTCTTCATCAGTTCCGGCACACGTTGAGATGATGGGTCTCATCGGCGCAGGTAACAACCCAATGGTTGGTATGACAGTTGCAGTTGCAGTTTCTATTGAGGAAGCAGCAACAGCAGGTAAGTTTTAATTACAACTGGTAAAATTTTATAAAACGGTATTTAGAGCCTATTACATCGATTGAAACCGATGTGATGGGCTCTTATTTTATTTACTGTCTGACTTAGGAAGGACAGTACCCGGTAGAGCAAGTTGTCACCGGTGAAAAATAATAAAGATAAAGGGAATAAACAATATAAATGGTTCAGATAATAAAAAATAATCAAGTTGCAAAAGGATATAATTATGGTATAATTAGACCATAAAGAAGGAGGTGCGCATTATGCCACAAATAATTCCAATTAAAGATTTGAAGAATACATCGGAGATATCTGATATGTGCCATAAGGCAGAGGAACCGATTTATGTTACAAAAAATGGCTATGGCGATATGGTAATTATGAGCATGGAGATTTATGAGTCAACCATGAGACAGATTTCCATGTACAGAGATATAGAGATATCTGAAGGGCAGGTAGAGTCAGGACAGGTAAAGGATGCCAGAACCGCACTTAGGGAAACGAGGGCAAAGTATGGCTTATAAATTAAATGTTACAGAACATGCAGATAAATTGCTTGATAATCTAATGTATCATTTGATCCATCGTCTAAAGAATGAACAAGCAGCGAAGCATCTGTTAGATTGTATTGATGTTATTTATGACAGGTTGGAGGTTAATCCTTTTCAATTTGCAGAATGTAGAGATATATATCTTGCCAGAAAAGGGTATCGAGAGGCAATCGTCCCACAGATGAATTATATAGTCATTTTTGATGTGAGAGCAGATGTTGTAGATATAGTTGGTATTTTTCATCAGTTAGAAAATTATCCGAATAAATTATAGTATGCATGGGAAAACATAGTCAGTCTATTTTTCTAAAAATAATTTCGAGTCAATTTTTACAGAGATCAGGGCAGAAACTGAAATAAAATATTTTTACTTTATCTTTACACCATTATGATAGTGCTTTCTATATTGTATAGATATAATTTATACAATAGATAAGGAGGTACAGCATATGGATATCGAATGTGGGAGCCGGCAGGATAAAGGACTTGAACAGATTGACAGACCCGTAATCAGATTTGCAAAGAAAATCCACAATGATTCTTTGGATGTTGGTAAAGGATGCCTTGTAAGCAGCAATGTGTCAGATGATACTAAAAGAAAATTGATTGAAACAGACCGTAAAATAAACACAGGATACAAACCATACTATTCGGTTTTGCTGGTCATTGCCGTGGTGGTGAGCCTTGCGGTTATGGTAACATGCATATTTGTATCGTCAGATTTTACTTCCGGTCTGCAGATTTCAATGATCATTGAATTGGCGATATGGTGCCCTGGGATATTTTGCAATGCCCGTATTGTAAGCTTATTGAGAAAAAATCAAGTGCATATATTCTGGTATGATGTTATAATGAATGTACAGATTCTAAAGGAGTTGTACAGATGGACAGTTGCGAATATTGCGATACACAAATAGATTATCACGAAGTGATAGAGTGCATTACATGTGCACTTGATGCCAAAGATCCATATACGGCTGGACATTCAATGCGAGTCAGTGATATGGCAACGAAAGTATGTGAACTGATTGGACTTAAGAAGGAAGATATACAGAAAATACACATAGCAGCCCATTTACATGATATAGGTAAAATCGGAGTTCCGGATGCTGTACTTAATAAAGAAGGAAAACTTACCGATGAAGAGTGGGAATATATCAGGAAACATCCACAGATTGGTGCAGATATTCTCAGTAAATCACATCATTTAAGTGAACTTAAGAATATGGTACTCTGCCATCATGAACGCTATGACGGGCATGGCTATCCAAACGGATATGCCGGAACGGAGATACCGGTAGGAGCAAGAATTATCGCCATATGTGATTCTATAGATGCGATGACATCCACCAGAAGCTACCGCAAAGCACATGATTTCGACTATTGTTACGCAGAAATAGAAAAGAATCTCGGCAGGATGTATGACCCGATTATAGGCAGATATGTTCTTGAACACTGGAATGAAGTTGTTTCTGTTGTTAAGAATAAAGATTGTTCTGAATAAAATACAATATTTTTTTAAGGAACTATTGCAATATCTCATATATCTGATATACTATTCATAGATAAAGAAATGCTTTATCGATTTTGGTTGAATTTTTGATAATATTTAGGCAAACTTATCGAAAGATAAGGACGCAAAGCCAAGGGCCTCTACCATATATGGTGTGGCAGCCGGTTGCTATCGTAAGATATTTACAGCATCCGGTAATGGGTGCTTTTTTAATAACTAAACAATGGGCAAACTTATCGAAAGGTAAGGACGCAAAGCCAAGGGCCTTAAGCTTGGGAGAGCATGGCAGCCGGTTGCGGAGAATGAATCCTCTTTTTAGTCAAAGCTCATTAGTTTAGATTATAGGGAGGGATTTTTTATGAAGAAATTTTTAAAAGCGGTTAAATTGTTTGGAATTGCAGCTACAGCATCATTTGCCGTACTTGCAGTGGTATATTTCTTTGAGACAAGAACAGTAGCAGGAAACAGCGAATATAAAGCTGTTGCCGTTGATTATACAGAAGCAGCTTCCGTTAAAGAAACAGAAGCTGTTACAACAGTTAAGACTGTTGAAGAAACCAAGACTGAGACAGTTAAAGAAGTTGTTACAGAAGAAGTAACAGAAGCACAGACAGAGCCGGCTACAGTTAAAGCAACAGAGCCGCAGACAGCAGCACCTGCAGTTAAGGTTGAGCCACAGACAACACCGGCACCGGTAGCATCTGCAGTTAAGGCTGAACCACAGACAGCAGCACCGGCAGTACAGACAGCACTTACAAATGTTGTTTATAAGGATGCAGAAGGTAATTCATATAACTATGCATCACTTGACGAAGCTAAGGCTTCAGTCAAAGTCGCTGCTCTTTCAGACAGCGAGGCTAAGGCAGCAGCTAAGGCTAACAAGACAGCATATGCATCTCAGGCAGCAGAAGTTGTTAACCTTATTAATGAATACAGAACAGCTAACGGACTTGCAAAACTTACCGTTAACGACACACTCTCAACAGCAGCTATGCACAGAGCAGCAGAAAGCGCTTATGCTGATTGGAACATGACAGCTATGGAGGGTGGAGCTAAGAGACATATCAGACCTAATTTCACAAAAGCAAGCACAATTGCTTCAGAGTATGGCATTGGTGGCAACTTTGGTGAGAATTTCGGAAGATGGCAGGCATCTCCTTCAGAGATTATCGCTCAGTGGAAATCATCTTCATCTCACAATGCACTTCTCCTTTCAGGAAGCTATACTAAAGTTGGTATCGGAGTTGCTCAGGATTCAAGTCATGGTTACTATTGGGTAGCACTTTTCAACTAATACCAATACAGATTATTACAAAGCCAAATTCATTCAACCAAAAATAATATCAAAACAAAATCCCGGATGATCCCTCCCGTTCATCCGGGATTTTGTTTTATGTCAATTTATGTCAATTTGTGTCGAAATGTGAAAGCATATGTAGATGAATGATGCCTTGTAAAATATTGTGCGATGATATCATAATATATTATGATTCAAGTAGTTTGCAATGTGCTTGTTTGTATTATAATATATTGTCAGGCGCGGAGATATTTAATGGAGGAAAATCTTATAATGGATAATATGGTGCAGGATGAAGAAGGAGAAGAAGAGCGGACAGTTATAGACTGGGATTATATTAATGGAAAAGTATTGAAAAGCCTAGTCCATGCATATATGGCAATATATTACATTGTGCTGGACACGGACGAATATGCAATGATATATCCGACGTGCAATACTTTTGATACAATGGGCAAATTTACGGACAAGCTGATTAAGAAACTTGAGGATGGGACGATAGATCCGGCATGCCATGATATCGCGGTTAAGAATCTTGATATTAATAATATAAAACATAAACTGGATTCCGGCGAATGTGTTGAATGCAGATATAGAAGAAAATCAGATAAAGCGAAATACGAATGGTGCCTGATATCGGTAATGCCTGCTGAAAGTGAGCAGGGCGTTACAAAAACAGCAACAATGACGATAAGGAATATTGATGTCTTTGTAAGGCAGGAAGAAATACAGAAAAAGAGATTTGAATATGAAGCCAAGAGAGCATATCGGGCGAATAAAGCCAAAAGGGAATTTTTATCAAGAGTGTCCCACGATATAAGGACACCGATGAATTCGATTATCGGTATGACAGCGATTGCCAAACTGCATATTAATGACACGGAACGGGTAAGTGGATACCTTAATAAAATAACTATAGCTGGCAGGCATCTTCTGAGTCTCATCAACGAGGTTCTTGACATTTCCAAGATAGAAAGCGGACATCTGTCGCTGACAGAGAGTGAATTTAATATTGCAGATGCCGTTAATGAAGTGATAATGATGTTTGAAGGCGAGAGGGAAAGACAAAGAGCATCGTTGCAGATTGGTGATATACATATAAAACATGCTAAAGTGGTTGGCGATGAACTTAGATTTCAACGGATATTGGTAAATCTGCTGGGAAATGCATTTAAGTTTACTCCTCCTACCGGAAAAATAGATTTTAATATGACTGAGACCGATCCGGGCATAAGTGGATTGGCGGAATATCACATTGTAATTAAAGATAACGGAATAGGAATGGAAAGTGATTTCATCAATAAGATTTTTGAACCTTTTTCAAGAGCTGATAATCAGAACACACAGGGAATTGAGGGCTGCGGACTGGGGATGATGATTTCAAGAAACATTGCCAGAATGATGAATGGGGATATTGAAGTTGAAAGTGATATAGGCAAGGGAACAACGTTCAGAATTAAATTAAAATTCAGGGTGACATCGGATGATAACAATGACGAGCATAATCAGGCAATGAAAATAGAAGCATACAAGAAACTTAATTACAACGGCAAAAAAATCCTTTTAGTGGAAGATGATGAGTTTAATGCGGAGGTAATGAAAGAACTTCTGACGGAAGTTGGGATAGATGTGGAAATTGCACCGAACGGAAGAAATGGCATAGCAAGACTTAAAGAACGGGAGGCAGGGTATTACAGCATAGTTTTTATGGACATAAGGATGCCGGGAATCGACGGATATGAGACAACAAGGCGGATAAGGAGGCACTCAAGAGATGATCTGAAGAAAATACCCATTATTGCGATGACTGCCGAGGCATTCTCTAATGATGTGAAAATGGCAGTTGATGCCGGAATGAACGGGCATATAGCTAAACCTGTCGACCTGGATTGCCTGAAAGATGTCCTTGACGACTGGCTTTGAAATAATAATATTGTGTATACAAAATCTATAAAATATAGTACAATATATGAAAATAACTCACAGGAGGAGAACTATGGACTATATTTTTTATGGAGTGGTTGCAGCGGCTGTTATTTTGTTCCTGATTATTCTTGCAACAGGATATGTAAAGGCATCTCCGGATACGGCATTTATTATTTCGGGATTGCGTAAGAAGCCAAAGGTGCTTATCGGAAAGGCAGGAATTAAGATTCCCTTTTTTGAAAAGAAGGATTCACTTAATCTTCAGCTTATTCCTATTGACGTGAAAACATCAAGTGCAGTTCCGACGGCAGATTATATCAATATTAATGTTGATGCGGCTGTCAATGTCAAGATAAGTGATCAGACTGACAGACTTAATCTTGCGGCACAGAATTTTCTTAATAAGCCTGTTGATTACATAGCCAAAGTTGCCAGGGAAGTTCTTGAAGGCAATATGCGTGAAATTGTAGGACGTATGCAGCTTCAGGAGATGGTTTCCGACAGACAGAAGTTTGCTGAACTTGTTAAGCAGAATGCAGAACCTGACCTTGGGGCAATGGGACTTGACATAGTATCATTTAATGTACAGAATTTCGTTGATGACAGTTGTGTCATAGAGAATCTCGGTGTGGATAATATTGTTAAAATCCAGAAGGATGCAGCAATTTCCAGAGCAGAGGCAGAGAAAGAAATAGCCAAGGCTAAGGCGATAGCTAAGAAAGAAGCTAATGATGCTGAGGTTAATTCTGAGACCGAAATAGCTGTAAGACAGAATGAACTTGCAATAAAGAAGGCTGAACTTAAGCAGGAATCGGATGTGAAGCAGGCATCGGCTGATGCAGCTTACAGAATTCAGGAAGAGGAACAGCGTAAAACAATAGAAATTACGACTGCCAATGCCAATCTTGCAAAGCAGGAGAAAGAAATCGAGCTGAAGGAGCGTAATGTTAAGATAACGGAACGTCAGCTCGAAGCGGATATTAAGAAGAAAGCCGAAGCAGAGAAGTTCGCAAGACAGCAGAAAGCCGAAGCGGAACTCTATGAGCGACAGAAAGAAGCAGAAGCCAGAAAGTATGAGATGGAGCAGGAGGCGGAAGCGCTTAAGGCGAAATCAGAAGCAGAAAAATATGCCCGCGAGCAGGAAGCGGAAGGTATACGTGCAAAGGGTCTTGCTGAAGCTGAGGCTATACGTGCCAAAGCGATTGCAGAAGCAGAAGGTATTGAGAAGAAGGCACTTGCCCAGGCTAAGATGACGGATGCATCCATTAAGGAGATGTATTTTAACGTGCTTCCGGAAGTTATTAAGAATGCAGCAACACCGCTTGCCAATGTTGATAGTATAGTTATGTATGGCGACGGTAATTCATCAAGGCTTGTTCAGGATATTATGACAACAGTGTCACAGATTACAGAAGGACTTAAAGGTGCCACTGGTGTAGATATCAAGGAAGTGTTATCGACAAAGGTTAAATCCGACGAGAAACCGGAAACCGGAAATCCACAGAACGATGACTATAGGGAAGTTAAGGCTGAGGAAGACGAGGCAGCGGCATCCGGAGAGGAGAATTTAACAGAGGAAGACTGATATGCAGATAAATTGTTTTTGCGATAGTCTTACGGCAGGAACGGCATGGGATAACACCATGCCGTACTCTGTTGTATTGGAGAGCCTTACGGGAATTAAGACTAAAAATTACTTGATTTTTCAGAAAGATGTACTAAAATATTAATGATTAAGAGAACATTAAAGGTAGGTAATATTTTATGGAAATTTACGAAAATTTGCGGGATCTGGCAATAATTATTGCAGTGGCGGAGGTGTTTGGGCTTATTGCACGTAAGATTAAGCTTCCGCAGGTTGTCGGACAGATAATAGCGGGTCTTCTCATCGGACCATGTGTTTTAGGATGGGCAGGCAACACTGAATATATTAAGATTTTTGCTGAAGTCGGCGTTGTGCTTATTATGTTTTCAGCAGGACTCGGTACCAATCTTAAGACACTCGTTAAGACCGGCCCGGTGGCACTCCTTATGGCAACAATGGGCGTGTTGGTACCTATGGTGCTTGGTACAATTATTACAATGGTATTCTATGGATTTGATCCAATCGGAAGCGAAGGATTCTATAAAGCACTTTTCATTGGTGTAATCATGACGGCAACATCGGTTGGAATTACTGTCCAGACACTTAAAGAACTCGGAAAGATTAAGACGGAACTGGGAACTACAATAGTCAGTGCAGCTATTATAGATGATGTACTTGGAATTATAGTGCTTACTGTTGTGATAGGCGTGGCTAAAGGAACCGGAACCGGTGTCGGGGAGATTCTTCTTAAGACATTGTTGTTCTTTGTCGCAGCAGCTGTTGTAGGATTTGGACTTTATAAACTGTTTTCATTTCTCGATAAGAGATATCCTCATATGAGACGTATAACTATATTTAGTATTGCTCTCTGTTTTGCGCTTGCATATGTTGCCGAGAAATATTTCGGAATAGCAGATATTACAGGTGCATATGTTGCTGGTGTAATTCTATGCAATATTAATGATTCCAATTATGTTGACAGAAGGGTCAGCATAAGTTCATATATGTTCTTCGGGCCTATCTTCTTTGCAAGTATTGGACTTAAGACTGATGTGTCGGGAATGACATGGGGACTTTTGGCATTCTCAGTTGCGTTTGTGTTAGTTGCGCTGGTGGGAAAAATTATCGGATGCGGACTTGCAGCTAAAGTTACCAGACACACATGGAAAGAGTCACTCATATGCGGAATAGGAATGATGACGAGAGGCGAGGTTGCGCTTATAGTATCTCAGAAAGGCCTGGATGCGGGACTTATTACGGCGGAGGATTTCACGCCTGTAATTCTTCTTATAATTACGTCATCGGTTATAGTTCCTATCCTTTTAAAAGTTCTTTTTAAGAACAAAAAAGGGCTTTCGGAAGCAAAGATGGCCGAAATAACAAATAATTAATTGACAACTGTTTTCAATGTGCTACAATAATTCCTAAGGGATTGGTAAAATACGAATTTTGAAGGTGTAATATGAGAAAGATGGTTTTATCACTGCTTGTACATAACAGGGCAGGAGTTACCAGCCGGATTGCAGGGTTATTCAGCAGACGCGGCTATAATATGGACAGTATTACAGGAGGCGTTACGGAAGACCCGGATATCACCAGAGTGACAGTTGTGGTTCATGGAGAGGAAGCGGTACTTGAGCAGGTTACCAAACAGCTTTCCAAGCTTGAGGACGTTATAGAGATAGAAGAACTTGAGCCGGGAACATCAGTGTGCCGTGAGCTTATTCTTGTAAGAGTGGCGGTCAATGAGATTCAGAGACCGGAAGTGGTATCAGTAGCAGATATATTCAGGGCAAATGTCGTCGATGTTGCTAAGAATTCACTTATGATTGAGCTCACAGGAGATGCATCCAAGCTTGATGCATTCCTTGAATTACTTACAGGATATGAGATACTCGGAATAGCCAGAACCGGACTTACGGGATTGTGCAGAGGAAGTGTGGTAAGGAAATAAGTTTTTTATTGGCAATGCCAATTAAAATATATGATTTTTTCAGGAGGATAAAAACAATGGCAGCAAAAATTTTCTATCAGGAAGACTGCAATCTTTCATTACTTGAAGGAAAGAAGATAGCTATTATCGGCTATGGAAGTCAGGGACATGCTCATGCATTGAACCTTAAGGATTCAGGATGCGATGTCATCGTCGGTCTTTATGAAGGCAGTAAGTCATGGGCCAAAGCAGAAGCTCAGGGACTTAAAGTATATACAGCAGCAGAGGCAGCTAAGCAGGCTGATATTATTATGATTCTTATCAATGATGAGAAGCAGGCAGCAATGTATAAGAAAGATATCGAACCGAACCTTGAGCCTGGTAACATGCTTATGTTCGCTCATGGTTTTGCTATTCATTTCGGACAGATTATACCGCCTAAGGATGTCGATGTAACAATGATCGCACCTAAGGGACCTGGACATACAGTAAGAAGCGAATACCTTGCAGGTAAGGGTGTTCCTTGTCTTGTAGCTGTAGAGCAGAATGCAACAGGTAAGGCTCAGGAACTTGCACTTGCATATGCACTTGGTATCGGTGGAGCAAGAGCCGGCGTTCTTGAGACAACATTCAGAACAGAGACAGAGACAGACCTCTTTGGTGAGCAGGCAGTTCTTTGTGGCGGTGTTTGCAAACTTATGCAGACAGGTTTCGAAGTTCTTTGCGAAGCAGGATATGATCCTAGAAATGCTTACTTCGAATGTATCCATGAGATGAAGCTTATCGTTGACCTTATTTATCAGTCAGGTTTTGCAGGAATGAGATATTCTATTTCCAACACAGCAGAATATGGTGATTATGTAACAGGACCTAAGATTATCACAGAAGATACTAAGAAGGCTATGAAGAAAGTCCTTTCTGATATTCAGGATGGTACATTCGCTAAAGACTTCCTTCTTGATATGTCACCGGCAGGCGGACAGGCTCACTTCAGAGCACTCAGAAAGATTGCATCAGAGCATCCGTCAGAGAAGGTTGGTGAAGAAGTTCGTAAGCTTTACAGCTGGAACGATGAAAGCGGAAAGCTTATCAATAACTAATTACGATTTTGTTACCCCGGCGTTGCGCCGGGGTTTTTTTAAAATCATGCAGGAGATATTTATGACCGACGAATTAATTATTAGGACAACAGAGTTTTTCAGGGGGGATGCCAGAAGGATACAGCATTTTATGAAAGTATATACTTATGCGGCACTTATCGGCCGAATGGAAGGACTCGATGATGACACAATGCGTGTCCTTGAAGCGGCAGCGGTTGTACATGATACGGGAATTAAAAAAGCCGAGGAATTGTATGGATATAATAACGGGAAACTGCAGGAACAATACGGCCCGGAGGCTGCGGATGCATTATTGAAGGAATGTGGATACGGCCTGAAGGACAGGGAGAGAGTGTGCTATCTCGTGGCACATCATCATACATATACGGGAATGGATGGCGCAGATTACAGGATACTTGTTGAAGCGGATTTTCTCGTTAATATGTATGAAGATGATGCAGACATTAATGCGGTGCGGACCGCTTATGATAAGATTTTTACAACAGAGAGCGGCAAAAAGATATGCCGTACCATGTATGACCTAAATTAGGATATTAAGTTCCGGATTAGCCCGGTTGCTGCTTATGAAGTCGAGAAAATCCCTGACTGGTACGGAAACAGGAGCGCCCTTGCAGATGACGAAGCAGACCTCACGGCGCGGGAGCTTTAATAATCCTTTCTTATATTCAACCAGGGAGCCCAAGGTGAGTTCATCGCGGATAAATTCCTTAATGATACAACCTATGCCTATTCCGGCTTTGGCAAAATCTATCAATAGATTCATATTATCAACTTCAAGTATATTTTTGCCGGCAAGGAACTCTGCCGGTATGTGACTGTCTACAAATTGTCTTGTTGCATTCATACGGTTTAATAGAATAAGGTTGGCAAGCGGGTTGTGTGAACCGAGGTTATCTATGTATCCGGGAGATGCCGCAAAAATATCATGTATATTGCCAAGGGTGTGGCATGTGAAGTCCGAAAGCCCCGGTGTTCCGGCGATTAATCCGATGTCGATGGCGTTGTCGTGCAGCATAGTTATTGTGTCATTGCTTGACTGACATTCAATTGAGATATTAATCTGCGGATGCGATGTTGTATATTTTCCAAGGTATGGAAGCAATATATATTTGCATAATGTTGTGCTGGCGCCGATACGGATATGACCGGTTTGTTGGCTGTTGTGTGATGTGACACCATTTTCTCCGGCTTCGATATATTCAAATGCATTTTTGATATTCTCATATAAGATATATCCACTTTCCGTGAGCTGGATTCCCCTCGATGAGCGGATGAAAAGAGTTGTTCCGAGGTTGGTTTCCAGCTTATGGACAGCCTTGCTGACGGCCGGCTGGCTTATATATAATTGTCTGGAAGCTTCAAGTATGCTTCCTGCACGCACAACTGCGAGAAATGCCGTATATAACGGCAGATTATCATTATTCATATACACTCCGTTGTATAACTATAAGTTATAATAAATATGTTTAATATGTATTTCAATTATATCGCTAAATATGGTAAAATTCAATAAATAATATTTTAGGAGAAATTATACTATGGGAATGACAATGACTCAGAAAATTCTGGCTGCGCATGCAGGTCTTGATTCGGTAGAAGCAGGACAGCTTATAGAAGCCAGACTTGATCTTGTGCTTGGCAACGATATCACATCACCGGTTGCTATTCATGAGATGGATAAGATGAAGGTCGAAGGTGTTTTCGACAAAGACAAAATAGCACTTGTGCCGGATCATTTTGTACCGAATAAGGACATTAAATCGGCGGAGCATTGCAAATGTGTAAGAGAATTTGCAAAGAGAAATAAGATTACGAATTATTTTGAAGTGGGACAGATGGGTATCGAGCATGCACTTCTCCCTGAAAAAGGACTTACGGTTGCAGGTGATGTAGTAATAGGTGCAGATTCGCACACATGTACATACGGTGCACTTGGAGCATTCTCTACAGGTGTCGGTTCAACGGACATGGCAGCAGGAATGGCAACGGGGCTTGCATGGTTTAAAGTTCCTTCAGCAATTAAGTTCGTGCTCACCGGCAAACCTGCCAAGTGGATCAGCGGTAAGGATATCATATTACATATTATCGGAATGATAGGTGTTGACGGAGCTCTTTACAAATCAATGGAATTCGTTGGTGACGGAATACAATATCTTAGCATGGATGACAGATTTACAATAGCTAATATGGCTATCGAGGCCGGCGGAAAGAATGGTATTTTTCCGGTTGATGATCTTGCAGTCGCATATATGAAGGAACATTCAGTTAAAGAATATAAGATATATGAAGCTGATGAGGATGCAGTTTATGATGAGGAATATGTTATTGAGCTTGATAAATTAAAGCCTACCGTGGCATTTCCGCATCTTCCGGAGAATACACATACAATAGATGAAGTCGGAGATGTTGCGATAGACCAGGTTGTTATCGGATCCTGTACTAACGGACGCCTTGACGATTTACGCATCGCGGCCAAGATCCTTGACGGTCATAAAGTTAAAGAAGGCATCAGGACAATAATAATTCCGGCGACCCAGAAGATATATCTTCAGGCAATGGAAGAAGGGCTTTTAAAGATATTTATCGAGGCCGGTGCAGTAGTGAGCACACCTACATGTGGACCTTGTCTTGGCGGATACATGGGAATTCTGGCCGAGGGCGAAAGATGTGTGTCGACAACGAATCGTAATTTCGTAGGAAGAATGGGACATGTTAATTCAGAGGTATATCTTGCAAGTCCTGCAGTGGCTGCAGCAAGTGCAATAACAGGCAAAATCAGTTCACCTGAGGAGGTAATGTAATGAAAGCACATGGTAGAGTTTTCAGATATGGAGATAATGTTGATACGGATGTAATTATTCCGGCAAGATATCTTAATTCATCGGATCCGGCAGAACTTGCCACGCACTGTATGGAAGATATTGATAAAGACTTTGTAAAAAAAGTACAAAAAGGCGACATAATAGTAGCAGATAAGAACTTTGGATGCGGTTCATCTAGAGAACATGCACCGATTGCCATTAAGGCAGCGGGTGTAAGCTGTGTAATAGCAGAGACCTTTGCACGTATTTTCTACAGAAATGCGATTAATATAGGACTCCCGATTATTGAATGTCCGGAAGCTTCCAAAGGAATCGAGGCCGGGGATGAGGTAGAGGTGGATTTCGACAGCGGTATGATATATAATCTCACCAGGAATACACAGTTCAAGGGACAGGCGTTCCCTGAATTCATGCAGAAAATCATTGCTGCAGAGGGTCTTGTGAATTATATTAATAATAAGAACAATTAACAAATCATAGGATATAGTGGGTGAAAAAATGGTTGTTGGCATATGTCAGACAGATGTTGTAATGGGCGATACGAAATACAACCTTATCGCAGCAGAGGATTATATCCACCAATGCAGCGATAAGGGTGTTGAACTTGCCTTGTTTCCTGAGATGAGCATGACCGGATTTGGACTTGACCCTGAGAATGTTGCTGAGAAATACGGAAACGGCATTACAGTACATACAATGACTCGATTTGCCATGCAATACGGTATTGCGCTTGGCTTTGGATATACGGCCTGCTCGGCCGGCAAATATACCAACAGATATGTTGTGGTGGATAGCAATGGCAGAATTATAAGCGATTATGCCAAAATTCATCCGTTTTCATACTCAGGAGAGAACCTTAAGTATTCTGCCGGTAATTCGTTGTCCAAATTTAAATTTGACGGAACCGTAATCAGCACATTTATATGTTATGATTTACGCTTTCCGGAGATATTTCAGGCGGTGTCGGATGATACGGAAGTGATTGTCGTGGCAGCTAACTGGCCTGCATCAAGGCGGGATGACTGGAAACTGCTTTTAAGAGCGAGAGCACTTGAGAACCAGTCTTATGTTCTGGGAATCAACAGATATGGCTGGGGAGGAGAACTGTACTATTCCGGAGATTCCATGGTTGTCAGCCCTAAGGGTGAGATACTGAATGTTTTGTCGGACGGACCCGGAATTATAATAGAAGATATCGATATCGACGTTGTGCGTGAATACAGAGCCGGATTTCCGGTGAAGAGCGACAGAAGGCCTGAATTGTACCGGTATTTATATTAAATGAAAAGGGAATGCATGTTTTTGATTATCAGAAACGGCATTCCCTTATTTTTGATGAAATTCGTATGGAATTATATATTGACGCATATGAAATAGCGGATATGTTTTCCGGATAATTTTCCGGATAATTAATGGTACATCCCGCGGCATGCAATATGTCAGCAGCTTTATTATATGCTATTGCGGCTTCGACAGCAGTCGGATATGTACCTACGACATAGTCGCCGTTTATGTGAATCTTGACCTTATAATAATCACGCCCGTTCTTGATATAATGAAATACACCGTGGTATGGATTTATGATAATGATATTGCCGTAACGGTAGTCGGTCCGGTCGCCGTTGGCAAATAAGTAATCGCGTCCGCATACGGAATGTTCACGGATACCGTAACGCGAAAGAATATTGACCTGCATGCCGTAATCAGCAACGAAGAGGTGGCCTCCGCGACGCATTATGGAGTGTGTTGTGTAATAGAATAGATCATCAACACTGAACTTCAGAAAATCTGTTTCTTCTATATAATATGTAAAATAATTCTTCGACAGGTAAACAGGTGTTTTGAAATAAATCTTATTATCCCTGTAATTTATAAGTACGACATATTTGCGGAATGGAATGTTAAGATTGTGCATAGCATAATCATCAATACCATATCCGGAATTCATAATCTGACCGGCTTCGGTATATACGGCACCGGCAGTGCTGATGTCATCATAGCTTCCGAGACTTATATGCCGGCCGCCTATGGTAATGCTTACACGGTAATATGTGGAACCGTCTTTGCGCTTCGTTGTATATACACCTGCGGGATTCGGCATATAAGTCTCCTTTCCGATAAGATACAATCATTATAACTGAAAATGTAAGAAAGTTCAATCTCTTACATTTTGCATTTTTAACAGACTGAAAAAGCATACGAAAATGCATCTGAATTGTGTCTGCTCCCCACTTTTCAAGCTTTTTTACCGGCAAAAATGGGATTTGAATGATAACATTAACTAAATAAGAATCATTCTCAGGACTTGGAAAATAAAAGTAAAGCGATAACATGCACAAAAATATTATAAAATTAAACGGAAATATATGCACTTTTATAAAATGAATTTTTACGAAAACGGTATCCGGGCAAAAAGTAACAAAAATCGGCGGTTTGATTGACAACAAATTGAAGGCTGGAAGATAATGGCAACATGCTTTTGAAAGCAAACAAAAATTTTGAAGCGAGGTAAATATGTCCGGTATGAATTCAAAGCTGTCAGTGATAATTGCTGCAGTAATGGTTTTTGCTGGTGTGACAACGGAAGGTTTTACCGGAGCGGCCGACAGTAATACGGAGCCGCAGGTTGTCGCTGAGGCAGAAATTGATGATATAAGCGAACCGGTTGAAGAAGTTGTCGAGGTACGGGATGAATACATATTCCGTGTAATGTCTGCATCATCTGCAATTGAAGATATGACAACAGCCGATAATACACAGGAAGAAACACAGACTACAGAGACTCAGACGGAAACCGAAACAGAAACCGAAACGGAAACTGAAACAGAGACGGTACAGGCAATGGTTGTGCCTTGTACGGATAATGATTATAATAATTTTCTCAGAATAGTTGAGGCGGAAGCTACCGGTGGAGATATTAAATCCAAGATACTTGTAGCGGATGTAATTATCAACAGAGTAAGGAGAAAAGATTTTCCGAATACAATAACGGATGTGATCTTTCAGGGAAACGGGCAGCAGTTCCAGCCTGTTATGGACGGAAGGTTCTACACTGTAAATGTTACGGAATCAACGGTAGAGGCTGTTGACAGAGCTCTTTACGGAGAAGACTATTCACAGGGAGCCACTTTTTTTGCGGCCAAAGCGAGTGCCGGCGCGGGAAGCTGGCATGCAAGCGCATTAACAAGGCTTTTTGAATATGGCGGTCACGTATATTTCATCAATTAAAACAAAACTCCTGTATTCTTAAAAATGTTTTTAAGAATTGCGGGAGTTTTTTGATTATTTATGTGTATGATGCTTGTATTTTGATATTGAGTTATGGTAATATAGATACAATTAAGAATTTGATGAAAAAGGTGGTACTCACAGATGGATCTTTATTACAGAAGTACAAGAAGCGATGATGTCAGAGTTACGGCTTCGCAGGCTATTCTTAAAGGACTTGCGGATGACGGCGGATTATATGTACCGGAGAGCATTCCGGCACTTGATGCCAGCTTTGAAGAATTATCGGGAATGGATTACAGACAGGTTGCCTATGAAGTTATGAAGCTTTTCCTTACGGATTTCACTGAAGAGGAACTTAAGGCCTGCATCAATAAAGCATATGATTCCAAGTTTGATACAGATGAGATAGCACCGCTTGTGAAAGCAGACGGAGCTTATTTCCTTGAACTGTTCCACGGTTCAACAATAGCATTTAAGGATATGGCACTTTCCATATTGCCGCACCTTATGATTACGAGTGCCCGTAAGAATAATATAAAGAATGATATAGTTATCCTCACTGCAACATCAGGAGATACAGGTAAAGCTGCTCTTGCAGGATTTGCGGATGTTGAGGGAACGAAGATCATAGTATTCTATCCTAAGAATGGTGTAAGTCCTATACAGGAGAAGCAGATGGTTACGCAGAAGGGTAAGAATACATATGTTGTAGGAATACATGGTAACTTTGATGATGCCCAGACCGGCGTCAAGAATATGTTCGGAGATAAGGCTCTTAATGAAGAGCTTAATGCCGGAGGATACCAGTTTTCATCAGCCAATTCCATTAATATCGGAAGACTTGTTCCGCAGATCGTATATTATGTATATGCATATACGAGACTTCTTGCAGACGGTGAGATATCAAAGGATGAGAAGATTAATATAGTTGTTCCTACAGGTAATTTCGGTAATATACTTGCAGCTTATTTTGCAATGCATATGGGTGTTCCGGTTAATAAGCTTATATGTGCATCCAATGAGAACAAGGTGCTCTATGACTTCTTCTCAACAGGAACATATGACAGGAACAGAGAGTTTGTGCTTACATCATCTCCGTCAATGGACATTCTTATATCAAGTAACCTTGAGAGACTTATATATATGATTGCAGGCGATGATGCAGCCAGAAATAAAGAGCTTATGGACAGCCTTAAGACGGAAGGACGTTATAGTATTACACCGCAGATGAGAGAGAAACTTGGTGATTTCTACGGTAATTATGCCAGTGAGAAGGAAACAGCAGATGTCATCAAGGCAATTTATGAGGATACCGGTTATGTAATAGATACACATACAGCTGTTGCAGCATGTGTATATAAGAAATATGTTTCCGATACATCTGATAAGACAGCTACGGTAATAGCATCAACAGCAAGTCCGTTTAAGTTTACGAGAAGTGTTATGGATGCAATCGACAAGGCTAAATACGATTCAATGACGGATTTTGAACTTGTTGATGAACTCAGCAGAATTGCCAATGTAACAGTTCCGCAGGCAATTGAAGACATAAGAACAGCACCAGTTCTTCATGATACTGTATGTGATAAGACACAGATGAAGGATGTTGTCAAAAAAATACTTAATATTAACTAATCTGACACCTTATTGTCACATTTGTATTTTATATTAGTCATATAGAATACAAATGTGACTTTTTTTAATTTATAAATGTTGAATGGAGGAAATAAATGAGCCGATTATTAATAGTTGATGATGAGGAAAGAATCAGGGTCATACTGAAGAAGTATGCCGAGTTTGAAGGATATGATACGGATGAGGCCGCCGACGGAATGGAGGCTGTGCTCAAAGTACGTGCCAATGATTACGATCTCATCATAATGGATGTTATGATGCCTGAACTGGACGGATTTACAGCATGCCGGGAGATTTTTAAGATAAAACAGATTCCGGTAATCATGTTGTCTGCAAGGGGTGAAGAGTATGATAAAATACATGGATTTGAACTCGGAATAGATGATTACGTGGTAAAACCTTTTTCGCCGAGAGAACTTATGATGAGAGTTAAAGCAGTTCTTGGAAGGCGTGGTAATCCGGCCGCGGATCAGGGTGAAGATGGCAAGGAAATATACAGAATAGACGGACTTGTTGTTGATTGCACAGCGCGGACGGTTATGGTCGATGGTGAGCGCGTCAATATGACCCCAAAAGAATATGATTTACTATTTTATATGATACGAAACCGAGGCATAGCCCTTTCAAGGGAAAAACTTATAACTGAGGTATGGGGATATGATTATTACGGTGATGACAGGACTCTTGACACCCATATTAAATTATTAAGAAGCAGTCTTGGACCGTACAGAAGTTATCTTGTTACATTGAGAGGAGTTGGATACAGATTTGAAGCATAAGAAAATGAGCATTAAATGGCATATTTTTATATATCTCATTGGCTTTACTGCTTTTTTGCTGGGCCTTTTATGGTATTTTCAGATAGTGCATTTAAACAGCTCTTATGAAAGCATTAAGAAAAACGAGTTGAAAACAGCGGCAGACAAGCTGTATGCAAACCTGAATTCGGACGATCTGGAAGATTATATAAGTACACTTGCCGATAAGTATGATATGGAAATCAATCTTACTGATTCAGAAGGCAAAAGCATATACAGTGCCAATCTTATGCCAAAAAGCCACATATATATTCCGGACAGCACGACATATGACTGCTTCTATAATAAGGTAAAACAGAACGGCGGAACCGTAAGCTATGAGGTAAACGGCAGGTATAACGATAACGTTTCGCAGAAACCTCCGAAGGATGACAGAACGACTTTTTTTGATGAAAATGAATCGATGTATTCGTCAGACAGTGATGAGTTAATGCATGACCCGGAAATGAGTGCAGAAGGCGGAATGATGAAAAGCTATGTGTCACAAGCCAAAAGTATGATATATATAAAACTTGTGACAGATACGCAGGGTGAGGAACATCTCATTCTTATGAGCATGCTTATAACTCCGGTTGATGCAACAGTGTATACACTCCGGGTGCAGTTCATATATATATCTGCTATATTTGTCGTGACGGCGGTTGCGGTCGCTCTTGTGATATCTAATATTACATCAAAACCTATACGTAGAATTAATGAGTCGGCCAAGAACCTTGCAGGCGGTAACTTCGATACCAGATTTGACGGACGCGGATACAGGGAGGTGGAGGAACTGTCCCATACACTTAACTATGCAGCCGGTGAGTTAGGCAAATCAGAGCAGCTTCAGAGAGACCTTCTGGCCAATGTTTCACACGATTTGCGGACTCCGCTCACTATGATAACGGCATACTCTGAGGTTATGCGTGATATTCCGGGAGAAAATACACCGGAAAATGTGCAGGTCATTATAGATGAGACCAAAAGACTTACGAATCTGGTTAACGATATGCTTGAACTTTCCAAACTTCAGGCAGGAGTATCGGAAATATCGGCAGAAGTGTTTGACTTTACAACAAGTATACTGGCTGTCCTCAAAAGGTATTCAAAACTTACCGGACAGAGTGGGTATGATATACGTTTTGAGTATAGTGATGATGTAAAGGTATGTGCTGATGAGTACAAAATATATCAGGTAATATATAATCTGATTAATAATGCCATTAATTATGCAGGAGACGACAAGACAGTTATCGTAAGACAGATAGTCAACGGTGAAATCGTAAGACTAGAGGTGGAAGACCATGGCAAAGGAATTGCCGAAGATGAGATAGACAGTATATGGGACAGATATTATAAGGTTGATAAGACACACAGGAGGGCGACACAGGGCTCTGGAATAGGATTGTCAATCGTTAAGAATATACTTAAACTTCATGAAGCAAGATTTGGTGTTAACTCCAAAGTCGGAGAGGGAAGTGTATTCTGGTTTGAACTTAAGACAGTGAATCCGCCAGACGAACAGTAGTTCTATTTTTTTAAAAAACAATGGACTTAAAGTCGGTGGCCGTGTTATACTAGAATAATGATATGAACAAATACCCCGTCATAACATAACGGGGTATTTGGTATGTAAAGACGAAAGGAAATTAATATGGCTGAGAAAGTGCAACAGCAGTATAATGCATCAAGCATATCTATTCTTGAGGGACTTGAGGCGGTAAGAAAGAGACCCGGTATGTACATCGGAAGTGTATCTACCAAGGGACTTAATCATCTTATATACGAAATAGCGGATAATTCGGTGGATGAGCATCTGGCCGGTTATTGCGATACGATAAGCGTTACACTCAATAATGACGGGTCTGCGACAATTACGGATAATGGGCGAGGCATACCTGTGGGTATTCACCCTAAGGCAGGAATACCGGCTGTTGAGGTTGTATTTACTATATTACATGCAGGCGGTAAGTTCGGAGACGGAGGATATAAGATATCCGGAGGACTTCACGGAGTAGGTGCATCTGTGGTAAATGCACTTTCCGACTGGCTCGAAGTCCGCATTAAGACGGGTGGAATTATATACGAACAGAGATATGAGAGGGGCAAGGTATGCTATCCGTTAAGGGAATGTGGAACATGTCGTAAGAATGACACTGGGACAAGCGTAACATTTCTCCCGGATGCCACCATTTTTGAAAAGACGGAATTTAGGGCAGAGAACATTAAAAGCAGATTACATGAGACGGCATATCTTAATCCGGGACTTACAATAATATTTGAAGATAAGCGTACAGGAATGGAAGATAAGGAAACATTCCATGAAGAAGAAGGAATTACAGCATATGTTAAGGCTCTTGATGAGGATAAGGAGCCTGTGTGCGATGTTATATATTACAAGGGAAGCAAGGATGGAGTGGAAGTTGAATGCGCATTTCAGTTCGTGGATGAATTTCAGGAGTCAATTCTTGGATTCTGCAATAATATATATACGCAGGAAGGCGGAACGCATATCACAGGTTTCAAGACCAAGTTTACAACAGTAATCAACCAGTATGCCAGGGAATTGGGTATCCTTAAGGATAAGGATGCGAATTTTACGGGAAGTGATGTGCGTAACGGAATGACGGGAATTATTGCCGTCAAGCATCCGGAACCGAGATTTGAGGGACAGACCAAGACTAAGCTTGATAATCAGGATGCGGGTAAAATTGTTGCCGAGATTACGGGAGATGAACTCGTGAGGTTTTTTGATAAGAACCTCGAGACACTTAAGAGTGTTATTGCCTGTGCAGAGAAGGCCGCCAAGATTCGTAAACAGGAGGAAAAGGCCAAGACCAATCTTCTTGTTAAACAGAAATTTTCCTGCGATACCAATGGTAAGCTTGCTAACTGTGAAAGCCGTAATCCTGAGGAATGCGAGATTTTCATAGTTGAGGGAGATTCGGCCGGAGGTTCTGCCAAGACGGCAAGAGACCGGAAAACGCAGGCGATTTTACCTATCAGAGGCAAAATCCTCAATGTCGAGAAAGCTACAATGGACAAGGTGCTTGCCAATGCCGAGATTAAGACGATGATTACTGCGTTCGGATGCGGATTTTCTGAAGGGTACGGTAATGATTTTGATATATCTAAATTAAGATATAACAAGATAATATTTATGACAGATGCTGATGTTGACGGCGCACATATCGATACGCTGTTACTTACATTTTTCTACAGATTTATGCCGGAACTCATCCAGGAAGGGCATGTGTATCTGGCGACTCCTCCGCTCTATAAAGTGGTTCCGAAGAAAGGCGATGGACAGTATCTGTATGATGATAAAGCATTGGAAAAATATCGTAAAGAACATGCCGGAACATCATTCACGCTTCAGAGATATAAAGGACTCGGAGAGATGGATGATGACCAGCTTTGGGAGACCACACTCAATCCGGAGACCAGGATTTTAAAACAGGTCGAGATAGAAGATGCAAAGATGGCATCCCATGTGACATCGATGCTTATGGGAACAGAAGTTCCGCCGAGACGTGATTTTATACATGCACACGCACATGATGCGGAACTTGATATATAGGAGGGATATATGGCAGAGACAATACTTAAAACAGAATATTCTGATGTAATGCAGAAATCATATATAGACTACTCCATGAGTGTAATAACATCCAGAGCAGTACCGGATGTCAGGGATGGTCTTAAACCGGTTCAGAGGCGTGTGCTGTATGCCATGGATCAGCTCGGACTCAATTATGATAAGCCGCACCGTAAATCAGCCCGTATTGTCGGTGATGCGATGGGTAAATATCATCCGCACGGTGATAGTTCAATATATGAGACGCTTGTTGTCATGGAACAGGATTTTAAAAAAGGAATGGCACTGGTTGACGGTCACGGAAACTTTGGTTCCATTGAGGGAGATGGCGCCGCAGCAATGCGATATACCGAAGCGCGACTTAAGAAATTTACGCAGGAGGTATATCTTAAGGATCTCGATAAGAATGTGGTTGATTTCGTCCCGAATTTCGATGAGACGGAGAAAGAACCTTCCGTTCTTCCGGTAAGAGTCCCGAATATACTTATCAATGGTTCTGAAGGTATTGCGGTCGGAATGACTACAAGCATACCGACACATAATCTTGAAGAAGTAATTAATGCCGTTGAGGCATATATGGATAATGAAGATATCACAACCGCAGAACTTATGGAGTACATGCCGGGACCGGATTTCCCGACAGGCGGCCGTGTTGTCAATAAGAGTGAACTGCTTAGTATATATGAAACTGGTGTGGGTAAGATTAAGCTCCGCGGTAATGTTGAATTTGAGCCGAGCAAGAGAAAGTCTGACAAGGACAAGCTTGTAATAAGTGCCATACCGTATACTATGATTGGTGCCGGAATAGGTAAATTTATTTCAGATGTGGTTGATCTGATTGAGACGAAGAAGACACAGGACATTGTTGATATATCGAATGAGTCATCCAAGGACGGAATAAGGATTGTACTTGAACTCAAGAAGAATGCCGATGTTAATAAGCTTGAAAATCTTCTCTATAAGAAGACTAAGTTAGAAGATACTTTCGGTGTTAATATGCTTACTATTGCGGATGGAAGACCGGAAGTACTGGGATTGAAAGATATCATAAGATATAATGTTGAGTTCCAGTATGATATAAACACGCGCAAATATACAACTCTTCTTCAGAAAGAATATGATAATAAAGAGGTTAAAGAAGGTCTTATACGCGCATGTAATATAATAGACCTCATTATTGAGATACTCCGTGGCAGTACAAGCCTTAAGCAGGCTAAGGCATGCCTGATATCAGGTGATACAACCGATATTAAATTTAAATCAGAGAAGTCCCGGAATGATGCTGCAAAACTTCATTTTACGGAGAGACAGGCGACGGCAATTCTTGAACTCCGTCTTTACAAATTGATTGGACTCGAAATAGAAGCTTTGGAGAAAGAATACGAGGAGACACTTCTTAAGATTGCCAGATACGAGGATATATTGGGAAGCCGTAAGGCAATGAAGAAGGCTATTAAGAAAGATCTTGAACAGATCAAGAAAGAATATAAGATGCCACGTCTCACGATCATAGAGGATGCGACGGCAGCTGTTTATGAGGAACCGAAGCTTGTTGAGCAGGAAGTTGTTTTTATAATGGACAGATTCGGATATTCCAAGACTATCGATGTGGCCGGTTTTGAACGTAATCAGGAGGCAGTGCTTTCGGAAAACAAATATGTATTCAAATGTATGAACACCGAAAAAATATGTATTTTTACGGATAACGGAAATCTTCATCAGATAAAGGTTTCGGACATACCGTTTACCAGATTCAGGGACAAGGGAACACCTATCGACAATCTGGGTAATTACAGCAGCGCAGGCGAAGAAATCATATATCTTTGTGCATCGGGCCAGATCAAGGACCGCAAGCTTCTCTTTGTGACTTCCGGTGGTATGATGAAGCTGGTGGATGGAAGTGAGTTTGACGCTTCCAAGCGTACTATTGCGTCGACCAAGCTTGCTGATGGTGATAAGGTGGCGGAGATTATCATGACGGATGCCACAGCTGGTGAGGACGGACAGATAATAAGCAGCCGTATTGTTGTATTGCAGTCAACGGCGGGATATTTTCTTAAGTTCAGACTTGATGAAATCCCTGAGAAAAAGAAGAGCGCAATCGGAGTGCGTGGTATGAAACTTGGGACAGAAGACACAATTGAGGATGTATATGTGATACCTGAAGATGCGGATGTCACAATAGAATATAAAGGCAGAGAGGTGTCGCTTAAGAAACTGAAGACTGCCAAGAGGGACGGTAAAGGTACTAAATTAAGAGCATAGAGAAAGAAGTGAAACTGATGTTACACGGTAAAAAAGGACAACATTACGAAATGGATATGTGCAATGGCTCAATTCTTAAGAAAATGCTGCTGTTTGCGTTTCCTCTTATGTTTTCCAATATATTGCAGCTGCTTTTTAACGCGGCGGATATTATTGTGGTTGGTAATTTCGCGGGTGATAATTCACTGGCCGCGGTCGGTTCCAACACGGCACTTATTAACTTGCTTACCAATCTTTTTATAGGACTTTCAATCGGTGCCAATGTGCTTGTTGCACGTTATTATGGTGCGGACAAAAAAGACGAACTCAAGGATACGGTACATACGGCAATGTTATTGAGCTTTATCAGTGGGTGCATACTCATGGTCATCGGAGTGATATTTGCCAGATATCTGCTTATTCTTATGCAGACTCCGGATAAAATACTTTCTCTTGCAACATTGTATCTCAGAATATACTTTCTCGGCATGCCGGCAATGATGGTATATAATTTCGGCAGTGCAATTCTGAGAGCTGTCGGAGATACCAAAAGACCGCTATATTTCCTCTTCGCGGCCGGAGTTGTAAATATAGCACTTAATTTACTTCTTGTCATTGTATTCAAGCTGGACGTTGCGGGTGTAGCCATTGCGACAGTTATATCTGAGACGATTTCTGCAACACTGGTTGTAATGTGCCTCATAAGGGATAAAAGTGTGATACATCTTGACATTAAGAAATTGAGAATAAGGCGTGACAAGCTCGGAATGATTATGAAAATAGGACTTCCGGCGGGATTTCAGGGAACGGTATTTTCTCTTTCCAATGTAGTTATCCAATCATCAATTAACCTTTTTGGAGAAATTGTTGTGGCAGGCAACTCGGCAGCAGCGAATATAGAAGGTTTCGTATATATGGCTATGAATACATTCCACCATGCGACGCTTTCATTCACCGGACAGAATTATGGCGCCGGTCGTATGGACCGTATCAAAAAAATCCTTTTTACCGGCCAGGGATGTGTCATTGTGACGGGAATGCTGCTCGGACAGCTTGCGGTATTGCTTGGAAGGCCGTTACTTGGAATTTATACCGATAATCCGGTTGCTGTAGATGCCGGAATGGTCAGACTGCAGATAATCTGTGGTACATATGCATTATGCGGAATGATGGACGTCATGGTCGGATCCATAAGAGGACTCGGCTACGCGGTGCTTCCTATGGTGGTGTCGCTTGTAGGAGCATGCGGACTGAGACTGGTATGGATTGCGACGATATTCAGAATACCTGAATTTCACACCACGAAGGTCATATATGCGTCATATCCGATAACCTGGATAATTACGTTCGCGGCGCATGTGATATGTTTTGTAATCATATGGAATAAAATAAAGAAAAAAAATACACCGAATATTATTTAATCAAAAAAACGCTATGGGTTCAAAACTCATAGCGTTTAATTTTAATATGTATTATTTGCCGTATCCCGTACTGCCAAAGCCACCGGCTCCGCGTACAGTATCACAAAGTTCATCACAAAGTTCCCATTCTGCCGTTATAAAAGGCGTTATTACTAACTGGGCGATGCGCTCACCCGGCTCAACGACCTGAGCTTCATCAGAGTGATTATGAAGAGCAATCATAAATTCACCACGGTAATCAGGATCTACAACACCGACCTTATTGGCAGGTGCGAGATGTCTTTTGCATGCCATTCCGCTCCGCGGATATATCAATCCTGCGTAACCTTGCGGAATTTCCATTGCGAGTCCGGTGTGAAACATGACTGTTTCATGCGGATTGACTGTTACAGGCGCATCCATACATGCGTACAGATCAGCACCGGCTGCGTACGCTGAACCGTATGTCGGGAGCGTGGCATTGGGATTTAATTTTTTGACTTTAATGTTCGCTGTCATCTAAAGTTCTCCTTCTGTAGCAATATTAATCGATCAGGTGGCAGAGTATACATATTTCGGCTTGCGCGGCTCCCAGTAATGGAGATTGCCGTTGTCTGCAAGTGTTTCCTGTACAAGAATGGCACGCTGGTTATCGGAACCCCTGAAATAGGCATCCAGATTCTTGCGCTCTTCAATAAAAGGTCCATCCATTATGACATCCACATATGACAGAATCTCTCTGGTATATGGAAGTTCATCAACCATTCTGCCGAGAATGTCCCTGTCAAAAAGATATCCTGTATATATCCATATGGATTTGGTATTACCATAGGTTTCTCTGACTTTACGAAGCAGTGGGAGAATGCCGGGCTGATTGGCCGGATCCATCGGTTCTCCGCCGAGAATCGTAAGTCCGCCTATATAACCCGGAGCGAGCTCGCTTATTATATAATCGGTTTCTTTCTCGGTGTAAGGCTTACCGTAATTGAAATCCCATGCTTCTTCGTTAAAGCAGCCTTTGCAATGATGTGTACATCCGCTTACAAAAAGCGATATGCGCACACCGGGACCATTAGCTGCATCGTTACGTTTGATATCTGCATAATTCATGACAAATCCCCTTAAATATGAAGTACTCTTGCTTTTATTTCTTTGGTCTTGCCGACATTCCAGAAGTTTTCGCCGAGGTAACCGCATGTTCTTCTGGTAACATTCATCTTGTTGTGGTCCTTGTTATGACATTGCGGGCATTCCCATTCAAAATCATCGTTGATAATAATCTCCCCGTCGTAACCGCATACCTGGCAATAGTCAGACTTGGTATTAAATTCAGCATACTGTATATTATCATATATGTATTTGACCATTTCTTCAAGTGCAGGGAGATTATGTCTGAGGTTAGGAATCTCAACATATGAAATAGCACCGCCGTTTGAAATGTTCTGGAACTGGCTTTCAAATTTAAACTTGCTGAAAGCATCTATTTTCTCACGTACATCAACATGATAGGAGTTGGTGTAATAACCTTTATCGGTAATATCTTCGATATCACCGAATTTCTTACGGTCAATCTCGGCAAATCTGTAACAGAGTGATTCGGCAGGTGTGCCATAGAGACCGAAACCGATTCCGGTATTACGTTTCCATGTGTCACATGCCTCACGGAGACGTCTCATAACCTTCATGGCAAAAGCAGTACCCTTAGGATTTGTATGGCTTACTCCGGTCATAAGTTTGGTTACTTCATAAAGACCGATGTATCCCAGAGAGATTGTTGAGTATCCGCCATGTAAGAGGCTGTCAATTGTCTGACCCGGTTCAAGTCTGGCGATGGCGCCGTACTGCCAATGAATAGGGCTGACATCCGAAAGTGTTCCTTCGAGTGATTTATGTCTGCACATAAGAGCTTCAAAACACAATGAAAGCCTTTCTTCCATAAGCTCCCAGAAACGTTCTTCATTGCCCTGTGCGATAATACCTATCTGAGGAAGGTTAAGGCTGACAACACCCTGGTTGAAACGGCCTTCCCATTTATAATTACCGTTCTCATCTTTCCATGGACTTAAGAATGAACGGCATCCCATGCAGCTGAATACTTCACCGTCGTAATTCTCACGCATCTTCTTGGCGGAGATATAATCAGGGTACATTCTCTTTGATGAACACTCAACGGCAAGTCTTGTGAGATAGTCGTATTTGCCGCCCTTTAAGCAGTTATGCTCATCAAGTACATATATAAGCTTCGGGAATGCAGGAGTAACATATACACCTGACTTATTCTTGATTCCCTGTATACGCTGTTTGAGAATCTCTTCTATAATAAGTGCGACTTCCTCCACATATGGATCGTCCTCTTTAAGGTTAAGAAAAAGAGTGACGAAAGGAGACTGTCCGTTAGTGGTCATTAATGTGTTAATCTGATACTGTATAGTCTGTACGCCGGCTTTAAGCTCATCCTTCATGCGGTCGGAAGCAATTTTCTGAATCTGTTCCGCGGAAAGAGTGTCACCGAATGTCTCGGTATAATGCTTTAAGAACTTCTCCTTGGTCTTGCGGAGATATTTGCCGAGGTGGCTTATATCAACCGACTGGCCTCCGTACTGGCTGCTCGCAACCGCTGAAATGATCTGCGTCATTACGGTACATGCAACCTGAAAACTCTTCGGGCTCTCAATCATCTTGCCGTTCATGACGGTTCCGTTGTCCAGCATGTCACTTATATTGATAAGACAGCAGTTAAAAATAGACTGTACATAATAGTCGGCATCATGGAAATGGAGAATACCTTCCTCATGTGCCTTGGAAATCTTCTCAGGAAGAAGAAGTCTCTTGGTAAGGTCTCTTGAAACTTCACCGGCAATAAGGTCACGCTGCGTGGAAGCTACAGCGGCATTCTTGTTGGAATTCTCTTCCATAGCGTATTTGTTGGTCTGCTGTATAAGACCGAGAATGGATTCGTCCGTTGTATTGGACTTACGTACCATCTCGCGCTGGTAACGGTAAATAATGTATGTCTTGGCAAGAACAAATTTACGCTCTGCCATAAGCTTCTGCTCGATAATATCCTGTATCTCTTCAACCTGTAATGTGCCCGCACCGAGCTTTTCGATTGATGCGACGATTCCGTGTATCTTCTCATCAGATATCTTTTCGTTAAACGGAACCTCGTCATTAGCCTTCTGAATGGCAATTATGATTTTGTTACGGTCATAATTAACCTCGCGGCCGTCTCTTTTGATGACTTTCATAGTAATCCTCCCATACATGAAAATAGTTTATATAAGCAGGGCAAATGCCCTGTTTCAGTGCATTAAATGTAATTTAACACGATTTGCCACGGTTGTCATTATAGCACTATCATCCTGTCTAGTCTACCATATATTGATAAAAATACAAAAAAATACACAAGATATTGTATTTGCATCGAAATAGGGCAATGTGCGTATTTACAAACATATATAAGAAAATTATGGCAAATCTACACTAAATAACAGGGTAGTCCCATACATGCACAAATGGTAAAATTACAGTAAAAATTCAGTAAAATTACATATTACAATCAGAAAGACAACACATTACCGGATTATTATCTTAATTATAATAAACAGCAAAGGTGGTGAGCGGATTGCCTATAGAAGTATTTAACCGGCGTGAGCAGAAATACATGCTGGATGATGAGTCTTACAATGCAATCATCGGATATATTTCAGAATATATGGAGCCGGATGCGTACAGCACGGACGGAGGCACATACAGTATAAGTAATATATATTATGATACTGCAAACGACTATCTGATAAGAAAATCGCTTTCAAAGCCTGTCTATAAGGAAAAACTGAGACTCAGGACATATGGAACACCGACACTTGAGGACATGGCTTTTGTGGAAATAAAGAAAAAATACAAAGGGATAGTCAATAAGAGAAGAACATCGATGCAGCTTAAAGAAGCATACGATTATCTTGATGAAGGAATAAGACCGGACGGTAACGGACTTAACAGACAGGTCATTGCGGAAATTGACTATTTTAAAAATTACTACGAACTTATGCCGAAAGTTTTTATATCGTATGACAGGAGGGCTTATTTTGGAATGGAAGACGACAGCTTCAGAGTAACATTTGATACTAATATACAGACCAGAAGGAATGACCTGAGGCTTGAGTCAGGAGCATACGGAGAACAGCTTCTGAGTCCTGGGCAATGGCTTATGGAAGTGAAGATATCCGGTGCGACACCGTCGTGGTTTACCGGAATGCTGACAAAGCTGAAGCTTTACCCGGTTTCTTTTTCCAAATACGGAACAGAATATATGAAATACCTTAATGGTATAATAAAGGAGACGATTAATTATGTTTAATTCAATTATCAGTTCAACAGATTCAATGATTTCGGCAGGAACATCGCTGGCAAGCATGGGTGTGGCAATTGTTCTTGGAGTCCTGATTTCGGTATGCTATATGTTTACCCAGAAAAAGGGCAGTTATACGAAAGATTATATCGTTGCTGTGGCGGTACTTCCGGCTATAGTATCATTAGTAATAATGCTTGTTGGCAACAGCGTGGCGAGGGCATTTTCGCTTGCAGGAGCATTTGCGCTTGTCAGATTCAGGAGTGCACCGGGAAGTGCCAAAGATATTGCTGTCGTGTTTTTTGCTATGGCAACAGGACTGGCATGCGGACTCGGATATCTTGTGTTCGGAGCGGTGGCAGCGGTTATCATATGTATTGTGCTTATAGTTCTTTGCAAGACTTCCTTTGGTGAGATGAAGACGGCCGACCGCCAGCTTAAAATAACGATTCCGGAGGACCTTAATTACGAAGGTGTGTTTGAGGATATTTTTAAAGAATATACGACAGAATGCACTCTCAATAATGTAAAGACAACCAATATGGGAACCCTCTATGAGCTTACTTATTTAATCGGAATGAAAGCTGATGTCAGTGAGAAAGAGTTTATAGATTCACTCAGATGCCGTAACGGTAATCTTAATATATCGCTCGGAGCAGTCCCTGACAGAAATACAATGGTTTTATAAAATATATTTTCTTGCAAAAGGCATTGTAAAGTTATATAATAATTTTACGATGTCTTTTTTGCATTGTAATAAAATATAGGAAAGGAGGATTTGCGTGGGATTATTTAAGAAAAATGATAAACAGACAGCGGTTGCTTTTGTGGATTATGAGCATTGGTTTTATTCGTATACCAACAAGTTTAACATGTCTCCGAATGTTGATGAATGGTATAACGAGATATGCAGTGAGTACAAGCTTGAGAATTTATATTTTTACGGGGATTTTAACAACAGAGTTATAGGACCGGAATTAGAGAAATTAAGTAAATATACCAGAAATGTAATACATACAGCCAGTATGAAAGACGGCGTCGATAAAGATTTTACTGATTTTATTATTCTCGATGCGATATACAGGGAAGCAGCTAAGAAAAAATCACCGGATGTGTTTATTATTTTCACAGGTGACGGACATTTCGACCTGGCAGTTAAATATCTGAGGGAACTGAACAAGAAAGTTATAATCTATGCAGTGAAATTTGCACTTAGTAATAAGCTTAAATCATCAGCCAATTCATATGTCGAAATGCCAAGGCAGACACAGGAACAGCAGTTTTATATTAATCTTATTATTGATTCGCTTAAGAGACTTAAGAATATGGATAAGGTTGCCACATATTGGAAGACAGTCAACAGTGTTGCCGAGTATAACAAGATATCGCCTGAGCGTATCCAGATGACACTTGACGGGCTTCTTAATCAGAAATATCTGTATGAAGAGGAATCGGAATTCAGGGGTCGTAAGCAACGGATTCTCAAAGCAGACTGGAAACGTATTGAAGAGAACCTCGATTGCAAATAACAATCGAAAAGAGGAATACTATGCTTGAGATAAAAGAAAATACATTGGATATCGACACATATCTTATGCTAAGACATAAAGTCGGATGGATAGAATTGTCAAGAGAACAGGCAAAGAAAGCAATCGATAATGCTTTATATACATTATGCGCATATATTGACGGAAAACCGGTCGGAATGGGCAGGGTAGTCGGGGACGGAGCTGTTATATCATATATACAGGATCTTGTGGTAATTCCGGAAGCACAAAAGCACAGTATAGGAGGACAGATCCTTAAGAAACTTAAGGAATATGTTGAGTCGATTACAATGCCGGGTACGCGTATGATGCTATGTCTTATGTGTGCCAAAGGAAGGGAAAAATTCTATCTTGACCATGGTTTTACAGCGAGACCGACTGAGAAACTCGGTCCCGGAATGATAACTTATATTGATAAATAATTTAAAGCTCCGCAGTCTTTTAAAGGAATGCGGAGCTTGTTTTATGAATTTTCTTCTAAATTTTCCCAGTCGGAATATAATTTCTCCTGTTCGGAAAGAAGCTCATCACGTTTTCTGCTGAAATCGGAAGCTTTGGTATGGTCGGTATAAACCTCTTTCTTTGCAAGTTCATTATCTATTTCCGCAACAAGAGAATCAATCTCTAAGATGCGTTTTTCGATTGCGGCTATCTCGTTAAGCCTCTTACGTTCCTTGGCCTGCTGTTCTTTCTTAAGCAGTCTGTCTTCTTTGGATGAAGATGTTGTAACATTAGAACCCTGTTTTACGGGAACGGCGGCATTGCCGGAACTTTTTTCAAGGTAATAATCGTAATTGCCTATATAACCGGTTATAGTATGATCCCGCAGATCAAGAATCCTCGTGGCAACAGAATTAATAAAATATCTGTCATGTGATACGAAAAAACAAGTGCCTGTGTAATGATTCAGCGCATCCTCAAGAATCTCTTTTGAATTGATATCAAGGTGATTGGTAGGCTCATCCAACAGCAGAAAGTTGGAATTGGAAAGCATAAGCTTGGCAAGCAGCACGCGTCCGCGTTCGCCTCCGCTTAAATCCCCAATCCGCTTGAACACATCATCATCAGTAAAAAGAAACGCGGCAAGAACATTGCGTATCCTGGTATTGGTCATATCCGGATATGCATCGGAGATTTCCTGAAATAATGTCTTATTCATGTCAAGGACATGGTGTTCCTGATCATAATATCCGCATTCAACATTGGAACCTAAACGCACGGTTCCGGAATCTGCATCACATAAACCGTTGATAATCTTGAGGATGGTAGTTTTGCCCGTTCCGTTAGCACCGATAAGCGCGACCCTTTCGCCGCGTTTGATTTCGAAGTTAATGCCGGAAAAAAGAGTCCGGCTGCCAAAACTTTTGGTGAGACCTGTAACAGTCAGAACGTCATTGCCGCTAACAACAGCCGGTTCAAGTTCAAAATGCATACCCTTGGAGTCTTCGGACGGTTTCTCGATAACATCCATTTTGGAAAGCATCTTTTCGCGGCTCTCGGCACGTTTTATTGATTTCTCACGGTTGAACGATTTAAGCTTGTCTATAACTTCCTGCTGATGCTTGATTTCACGCTGGTTGTTGTAGTAAGCTTTGAGCTTCGCGGCTCTTATCATTGAACGCTTGGCCGAATAGTCAGAGTATCTTCCGGAATATACGGTGCAGATTCCGTTATCAAGTTCTATTATTTTGGTAACTGTACGGTCGAGAAAATACCTGTCGTGTGCAACAATGAGGACGCTTCCGCTGTAATTAATGATATATGATTCCAGCCAGGCTATTGACGGAAGGTCGAGGTGGTTGGTAGGTTCATCAAGAAGCAATATGTCCGGTTTGCTCAAAAGCAGCCTGCCAAGCGACACACGTGTTTTCTCACCGCCTGAGAGAAGGGATATTTTCTTGTCGAAATCTTCTTCCGAGAATCCGAGACCTTTAAGGACACCGACAACCTCACTTCTTGCAGCGTATCCGTTAGCCTGTTCAAACTCATGGTCGCGCAGCGTATATGTCTCAAGCAGGGCATTAAGTTCGTCACCGGATGCATGCTTCATCTGTCTCTCAAGAGAGCGGAGTGTAAGCTCAAGGTTGATAATATCTTCCTTGACAGTCATTACCTCTTCGTATATGGTTCTGTCGGAAGAGATATCCTGATGCTGAGCGAGATAACCGATGGATGCATCTTTGGCAATCGTAACACTTCCGGAGTCCGCTTCGAGTTCGCCGACTATTATTTTAAGAAGAGTTGATTTGCCGGCACCGTTAATCCCGACTATGGCAGCTTTTTCACCGTCTTCAATGTGAAATGAGACATTTTTAAGAATCTCATCGGTTATAAATGTTTTGCATATATTATTACAATTAAGTATCATGATTTAGTTCCATTCATCAAGTATCTGGTGTACCAGCCTTATAATCCTTTCCTCCGATGAATTAGCGGTTTCGTTGACTTCGGTGTGGGACAGTCCGCCGTTACCGAGACCTGCAGCCTTATTGGTGATCAATGAAATTCCGAGTATTCTCATACCACAATGCCTGGCAACTATGGCTTCAGGCACGGTTGACATTCCGGCTGCATCAGCTCCGAGTGCACGTACAGCGCGGATTTCGGCAGGAGTTTCATACTGGGGACCGCGGAAATAACAATAAACACCTTCTTCAACGCTGACACCGCTTACAGCTGCCGCATGCCGCGCAATGTCAAGGAGTTCCGGCGTATATACATCCGTCATATCCGGAAAACGGGGACCGAACTCATCAAGGTTGGAACCGATAAGAGGGGAAGGGCACATCATGCTTAAGTGGTCCGTAATCAGCATTACAGAACCGGGGTTAAGCCTGTCGGCAATTCCGCCGGCGGCATTGGTTACAAGCAGGTTACGTATTCCGAGCCGTGCAAATACGCGTATCGGGAGGGTAACGATTTCCATAGGATGTCCCTCATAATAATGAAACCTTCCGTTCATTACAAGAACCTTGCGGCCGTCTATGGTTCCGGCAATAAGTTCACCGGCGTGTCCGGCTACGGCTGAAGCCTTAAAATGCGGAATATCCGAATATTTCATAACTACCGGAGATGTTATTTCGCCGGCAAGAGGGCCGAGTCCGGATCCGAGAATTATTGCAATCTGTGGGGTAAAATCAATGTGATTTCTGATATATGATGCTGCTTCATCAATCATCTGTATTACATTATTCATATGCATGACCTCTCTTTCAAATATTTATTTACAGTATACATTAAAGAAAAATTCTTTGCAACTTGCTATATGCAAAGAATAGTGTTATAATTTGTGAAAACTAAAATATTGGAATAGGAGACGGGTAATGTTAATTTGTGATGAACTTGTTAAAAAATACTATTCATGTACAGCAGTCGATCATGTTAATATGAGACTGGATGACGGTAAAGTGTATGCGATGTTAGGACCTAACGGAAGCGGCAAGACAACACTTATGAAGATGATTGCGGGACTTATTAAACCCACATCGGGCACGATAACAATGGATGGAAATATGCTTGATACGAAAAGCAAAGCTCATATAGCATATATGCCGACTGAAAGTTATTTCTATCCTTATATGACTGTCAAAGATATAGTTGCGTTTTATAAGGATTTTTATAAGGATTTTTCGGAACCGGTATTTTACGATCTGCTGGCCAGAATGGGATTGCAATTTGGCGATAAGGTCAAGAATATGTCAACCGGCATGCTGGCCAAGTTAAAGATTGCGGTTGCACTTTCGAGAGATGCAGGTCTTATCATGCTTGATGAACCTCTTAACGGAATAGATATTCTTGCGAGAGAGGTTATAATTAATGCTATCATAGCCAATGCCGGAGGAAATAGGACAATAGTAATCTCAAGCCATCTTGTCGATGAACTTGAAAATATTGTAAACGGAGCTCTTTTTATGAAAAACGGACAGCTTGTGCTTGCCGGGGATGCCGATAAATTAAGAGATGCCAACCGCAAATCACTTGTTGAATTATATAAAGAAGTATATGGATGGGGAGGTGCACCTTATGCTAAAGCTTATTAAATATGAACTCAGAAAAGATATGACACTGTATATTGTTATTTTTTCCATACTTTTTGCACTTGAACTTTATCTTGGCGGAAGTATTTTATGCAAAAGTGATGCCAACGTTGCCATATCAATGATATTGTTTCTGCTGTGTGGCTGGGCAGGCATTATATTCCTTATGATAATGGGTGTTGTCTCGTATGCCAGGGAACTTAATTCCAAATACAGTTATATGACATTTATGACACCGAATTCGACTTATGCCATAGTCGGTGCCAAGTATCTTACGCTGTTTATTGTGACCGTTCTGGCATCGGCACTTTACATTCTCTTTATTTATGCAGATGTACAGCTTGCTATGGTTAAATATGGTAACATCAGGAATATGAGGGAAATGGCGGATCAGATTCTGGAGATTATGGCGGGCACGAATATATCTGATATTATAATCGGAATTGCAGCAGTCGTGCTGGGAATATGGATCAACATAATTCTTACCGTAAGTTTCGCATATCTTGCAATAACCCTGAGTGCTACCATTCTTGCCAATAAAAAGGGCAAGGGATGGCTTGCATTCGGACTCTTTGTTGTAATAAGGGTTGTCACAGCGATTGCATCTTCCCATATTCCGACATTTGATTTCGGTGATTCGTTTGCACAGATGATAGCAGGCTCATGGCTTGTGTACCTGTTTGAAATCTTATTTATAATAGGAACATATATCGGAGTTTCGGAACTTCTGAAGAGAAAAGTAAGCCTTTAATGCATATGCGGGAGGCTCATTAAAAATTGACATTTATCTGACATACTGTTAAAATCATATGTACTGATAAATGTCAATTTTTATTTTCAGGAGGAACATATGGACCGTAATGATATATCACTTGCTGTAGTCAAGAGACTTCCAAGGTATTACAGATATCTTGAAGAACTGCTTGATAACGGGGTCGAAAGGATATCTTCAGGAGATCTCAGCAACAGAATGAAGGTATCGGCTTCACAGATAAGACAGGATCTGAACCATTTCGGCGGATTTGGCCAGCAGGGATACGGATATAATGTTGAATATCTGCATGATGAGATTGCGAAGATTCTCGGAATCGACCATGTTCATAATATTATAATTGCCGGTTCGGGTAATCTCGGAAGGGCAATTGCTAATTATGCTAATTTTGAGAAAAGAGGATTTGTGGTCAAGGGAATGTTTGACTGTAATCCGGAACTTATAGGCAGGGAGTGCCGCGGCGCTAAGATTATGCCTATGGAAGAGATGGCAGATTTTATCAGGGACAATAATATTGAAATTATGGCACTTACCATACCCAAGACAAGTGCGAATGAAGTTGCCAGAATGGCAGTGGAAGCGGGAATTAAAGGCATATGGAATTTTGCACATATGGATTTAATAGTTCCGTCTGATGTTGTGGTTGAGAATGTACATCTTTCGGAAAGCCTTATGACATTGTCATATAATATGAATACCAGATAGGGATTGTCTGCTGCGACATGTGGCAGACTTTTTAACTATATGAACAGAGAGGAATGAAGGCGATGGCTCTTACTATCGAAGAAGTTAAGAAAAATGCGGCATATAAACAGCTGCCGATATTGACACTTGATGAACGGTATCATGTCCTTTTTCCGGAAAAGGATAAGACTGACGAGATAAGGGAATGTGAGAAGAAACTCAATGACCTTTTAAAACGTCAGGGCCAGATTAATAACGACCTTAAGGAAGTGCATAAGATTAAAGACAAGCTCATGCAGTCCATTATAGACAATGTCGAAAATATGGAACTTTCGGAGTCCAAAAGGCAGAAACTCATGGCGACAAACCAGAAGCTGATAATAGAGGCCAAGCTGAAAATAGAGGAACTGGAACAGGAACAGCTTGATATCCCTTACAAAATCCGTAATGCCAACATTAAACTTGTAATTGAATGTGTGCAGGTGTGTTATGACAGAATTCATTCCAATTACAGGGACATACAGAAACTTGCAGCCTGGATTGACGAGACGAGGACGGAACTTAAGAGGAGAATAATAATCAAACAGGACAAGGAAATCGCCAACACCAATATATATACATATATGCATGATTTACTGGGACCTGAGATGATGGAGGTCTTTGATAATAAGGAGGAGAACGGGTAATTATGAAATATGCTTTAACAGGAGCGATGTCAAAAACAGTCGATGAATATACGATACATTCTATGGGCGTTCCGTCGGTAGTGCTCATGGAGAGAGCCGCACTTGAGGTGGCGGGATGTGTCGCAAGAATAGCAGCTGAATTCGGACGAAGCGTCAGGATATGTGCGGTATGCGGACATGGCAATAACGGTGCTGACGGAGTGGCTGCGGCAAGGATACTGACATGGCAGGGACTCACGGTTGATATAATAACTGTCGGTAATGAAGAACATGTGACGGAAGAATTCAGACTTCAGCTTGAAATTGCCCGGAAATCGCATATTCCCTGTGGTAACATATCG
>OGLM01000276.1_pt1 | contig 63906 bp, 57 predicted proteins | sample 1572531 | NCBI WGS metagenome assembly OGLM01 (sample SAMEA2581909, study PRJEB24529) | metagenome | biome: Human gut stool | place: China | collected 2011
GTAATAGGGCAGCAGAAATGCGTACGCGGTTTTGATCCGGTCCCCCACATCCCGGCTGAACAACTCCTCCGTCAGTTTCTCCTCGTGGGTGATGCTGATGGTTTTCATGTGGACCCACGGCGCCAGCACTTCCGACGGTGCACCTGCCTTGGGGCGCTTGTAGGTATCGCCGCCCAGAGTAAATTCCGTCTGGCCACGCAGCGCCTTCGTCAGCTTTTCCATGGGCTTCGGGTCCCGGACAATCCGCGAGCGCAGCTTGGCCATGTCCATGGGCCGGGCCATCCAACAGCCCATGCCGTAGCCCCAGTAATCCGGCCCCAACTCAAACCAGAATGTCGGCCGGGTGGTCCAATCCTCGGCGGGCCCACCTCGAAATAGACCCCGGGCTCCGCCCCCTCAGAGGGGGCCATGGGCCGCAGAACGAACCACAGGTGGTCCTTATAGGGTCCCCGGCCGTGGAGCCGTCGGGCGTCCCGGTAGATCCGGGAGACACGGCACACCATTGGGTCATCCGGCCGCTGTTCGGACAGAAAATCATAGATCTCCGCCCCCAAGTCCTTCATGGGGCGGTAAAGCTCGCTTAAATAAGTCTCCTTGTGGGCTTCAAACCAGGGGCGCTCGTTATTGAAGCGGATGCCCCACAGGAAGTCCACAGTGGCATCGGTAAATCCGGTAAACATCGTTTCCCTCACAATCGTTTTTCCGTATTATTGTAGCACAGTCATAATCAGTATTTCAAGAGATGATCCTTATAAATCCTATTATTTGAGTAGGTATATGTTGTTGGAAATGGCAAAAGCTCCGGTCTTTCGACCGGAGCTTTTAAAATGCGGATTATTCAGCGGCGTAGACGGAAGCCTGCTTCCGATCCTTGCCCAGACGCTCAAAGCGCAGGGTGCCGTCCACCTTGGCAAACAGGGTATCGTCAGTGCCGATGCCCACGTTGGTGCCGGGATGGATCTTGGTGCCGCGCTGACGCACCAGAATGTTGCCGGCCTTGACGAACTGGCCGTCCGCGCGCTTGGCGCCCAGACGCTTGGAGTTGGAGTCACGACCGTTCTTGGTGGAGCCGCCGCCCTTCTTGTGGGCGAAGAACTGCAAACCGATCATCATCATAATAAAGGACCATCCTTTCTGTAGATTTCAGGGAGAATTATTCATCCTCCAGAACTTCGATATGTTCGGGATACTCGTCGTGGAGCTGAGCAAAGTAGACCATCATGCCCGTCAGAAGTGCCTGACAGGTGCTCTCCGCTGTCTGGCCGAGGCTTCCCGGCAGACGGAGGGAGATCGATGCGTCACTTTCCCGCACCTTCACGGATGCCGCCAGACCCAGCACATCGTTCACCGTGGTCTCCACGAGACGAACGGCGCTGGTGATCGCCGCGCAGACAATGTCCGCACCGGCCTCAGCGTAACCGCTGTGACCCTGTACGTCAAAGCCTGTGATCCGGCTGCCCTGACTGCGGAAGGTGATCGTCGTCATGCTCAGACAGAGATCTTGCCGATCTCAACCTTGGTGTAAGGCTGACGATGGCCCTGACGTTTCCGGTAACCCTTCTTGGGATTGTACTTGAAGATGCGGATCTTCTTGCCCTTGCCGTTCTTCACGATCTTGGCCTCCACGGAAGCACCCTCCACAACGGGAGCGCCGAACGTAGCCTTCTCACCATCGATGATAGCCAGGACCTGCTCGAACTTTACGGTATCGCCAGCCTCGTTGTCCAGCTTCTCGATGTAGATCACATCACCCTCGGACACCTTGTACTGCTTGCCGCCAGTCACGATAATTGCGTTCATTCTTTTCAACTCCTTCATTTACGGGCTCGCTGTCGGGGGCGATTTCCGAAGAAATACTTATAACCCATTCAAAGCGGCTCTATTATTATATCTGTGCACAGTCAATTTGTCAACGGTTTTTCCTAAGAAAAACAAGCAAAATTCGTTTGCAAAAGTAAATGCAACCCCACCATTGCATTTAGTCTTACAAATCTCAGTGTTGCATTTACTCGTACAAACGCAGGTGTAGGTTTCATCACACACTGAAAAATAAGAACTCCAGAATCTAAATTTGATTCTGGAGTTCTCGTTTTTATCCGAACAGCTCGTCCAATTTTTCTTGGAGCGTCCCTTCCTTTGCGTAGGGCAGGGCATCAAGCTGCCGGAAATTATGCTTGATGTCCTCCATACCCTCATTAAAGCCGAGGATATAGGATAACGCAATATGATAGATGATTTCTGTTGGAGCCAATCCATAGACCTGTTTCTCAAAAATATGGCGAAGGCGTTCTTTCGGGTCAGGGAACTGTTCCTTCATTCGCTCACTCTGATACAGGCGCTTGACGATTTCCGTGATGTACAGGCCCGACTTCATGTAGAGGTCGATAAAAGTCTTGTCCGGGTCATCGAAACAGCCGGGGTTCTCAGTTTCAAGCATATCCACCATCTTCTTGACCATTGTCTTCGGGGTGAAGATTTGGTTGGTCTTCTGCGGCGGGATATAATCGAAGATGTCCTCGATACTCTTTTCATCGAAATAATCCGCCAACTTTTTCTTGAGCCGAAGGAATTCCTTCACAGAGTCATCGAATACGACCGGGTCAAAGAGATTGCCCGCAAACTCCTTTTCCTCCCCTGTCTCAGCGTCCTTGTACTTACCGCCGTCACGAAGGAAACGGAACTGGTCGAGGGTAATGCTTGTCACCTCAAGGAACACAGGATTCGGGATAACGGCATCGAAGGTTGCCAGCGTAACGGTATCATTGCCATAGGCCATCAGGAATGACGGTATCGTGCGGGAGAAGCCCCTCAAGTGGTCCCTGACGGAATCTTCTATACCCGTCTTTTCCCGTTCCTTGATTTTCTTCTCAACCGTCTCAACAACATCCTGCGTAGATGTTTCAATAAAAGTCTTTACGGTATTGGAAAGCTGGTCCTGCAAATTGGCTTGCAAGTCCTGCTTTTTCTGTTCAAATTCTTCTTCGATTTCCGTCTCAGTTTTTCCAGTCTCATGGCGAGAGCGCATCGCCGCCAAACGGTCTTTCTCCGCAATTTTCTGCTCGATTTGATAGTTGTTATGTCTTTATGAGCAATGCGGATGAATTGATGGTCAGCGAAAAGACTGCCTATAACTATTTAAACGCTGGCCTTTTTGACGCTGATAAGATGGACTGTCCACGCATCATCAGGATGCGTCCGAGGCGGAGCACTCCAAAGCTGAAAATCGACAGACACTGCTATGAAGGCCGCACTTACGAAGATTTTATGCGCTTCATTGCGGATAACCCGGATGTTCCTGTCGTTCAGATGGACTCTGTCATTGGAAACAAGAGTGGGAAAGTCCTTTTGACTATGTTTTCCCAGAACACCAATCTGCTTCTTGCTTTCCTGCGTGACCACAATCGCCCGTTCTGTTTTGGATGTATTCAACGACCTCTATGCCATGTTTGGACGGGAAACCTATTGTAGACTCTTTCCTGTCATTTTGACTGACCGTGGCAGTGAGTTCAGCAATCCGGTCCCCATCGAACAGGATGAAAACGATGAGCTTCGCAGTCTTGTTTTCTATTGCAATCCCAGTGCCCCTTATCAAAAAGGCGGCATCGAAGTAGCCCACGAACTGGTTCGGCGTGTTTTGCCGAAAGGCAAATCTTTTGATGACCTTCAGCAGGAGGATATTGACCTGATGCTTTCTCATATCAACTCGTATAAAAGAGGAAAGCTGAACAGTCGGTCTGCATACCAACTGTTCAACTTCATCTACGGGGATGATATTTTGCCGAAGCTCAATATCCGCGAAATCGAGGCAAACGACATTGTTCTGTCTCCGAAGCTGCTGAAGAAGTAACCCTCAGCATTTCAGATGTCAAACAGAGAACTTTCAGGGGTGCGATTTACCTTTACAAAAAAGTAAGCGGCAATCGGACCTCTGGGAGTTTTTTGCCTTTTTCCCGATTTCTTGCCTTATGCTATTGATTTTAACACATTCTACGCCATTGAAAAGAGAATTTCCCCATATTTGTAAGAGTGAATCGAAGTTTTTGAACTTTGCTGTTGCATTTACTTCTTACAAACTTGCATTTACTTTTGCAAGTGAGCAAAAACAAGCAAATTTCTCGATGAAATTCACTTGCCGGAGGTATTCCCCCCAGTTTTCGGGCCAGAGGTGAATATGCCGACCGAAAACTACACCCTGACCGTTAGCCGTCCGACAACCTGACCGCTGAAAACGGACACCCTTTCCGCTGGTCCTACACCGAGGCCGTGGTGCATGCACCACCACGTCGGTCCACGGACACCGCCCAAATGGTGCACAGCGGCCGGGCACATGGTGCACCCGGCCGCCGGGGAAATTACTCTGTCATACCCATGCGCTTGCGCATTGACTCGCCCTCGATCTGAACCGTGTACGCGTTGTAGATGATCCGGTCGCAGATCGCGTCCGCCAGAGTTGGATCATACAGATTTTCATGCCACTCACTGGTGTCATACTGGGAGCAGAAGATGGTGGACGCCACCTTGTTCCGAGCTTCCACCAGCTCCAGTACATCCCGGGCTTCTGCCTCCTTCAGCGGGTACAGCAGCCACTCGTCCAGAATGAGCAGCTTCACCTTTTTCAGCTGCTTCATATATTCCCGATAGGTCCCATCCCTCCGGGCTACAGCGATCTCTACCAGAAGATCCGGCAGCCGGAGATACCGAGCGGCGTAGAAGTTCCGGTTGGCCGCCACACCCAGGGAACAGGCCAGGAATGTCTTTCCAGCACCGGTAGCGCCCAGGATGATCACATTTCGTGCCTCCTGAATGTACGAACAGGATGCCAAGCGGAGGATCTGCTCCCGGTCCAGATGCCGTTCGGCAATATACTCGATATTCTCCACGCTGGCCTGTGTATCTGCATAGCCGGCCTTCTTGATCAGGCCAGTGAGCCGGTTGCTTTTCCGCGCACTCCATTCGGCATCCACCAGCATGGCGAGCCGATCCTCGAAGGGCACATTCCGGAACTGCGGGTCTTCCAGCTGGGCAGAAAGCTGCTCTGCCATGACGCCCATGTGGATCTCTCTGAGCTTACGAATCGTTTCGTTACTGAACATTATTTCTTCCCCCTTCTGTAGTACTCAGCACCACGGGTAAACCTGTGGGCCTTCTGAGGCACAGGTTCTGGATCCACATCTTCCGTCTGAAGCAGGTCCTGCTCAGACTTCAGAATAGCCTGTACACTTTTCAAGCTAGGAGAAGGGGTGAAGGTCAGAGCTTTTCGACAGGCGTCCTCCAAGCGGACCACAGAATAGTGGTCAGACAGCTTTAGGAGGGCCATGCAGGATTTGTAACCCTGCTGCTCTACCTTGTGAGCAGTAAGGAATACTCGCACAACAGCGGCAGTATTTTCGCCAATAGAGGACGCCCAGCGAAGGAACCGTTCACTGTTCCATTGGAGGTAAGCGGTGTGCTCCGGAGGCATATGCTCCTCAAGCGTACTGTACTGATTGGGGCGGCCATACAGCCGAAGGTGGGAGGCCACTCTGGTACCGCAGAAATAGATTTCTACAGCGGAGCCGGTGAGTCGTACATCCACTTTCTGTTTGATGTATTCGTATGGGACCGAATAGTTCATGCGATCCACTGAAATGTGGTAGTTATATTGCACCGTGGCCGTTTTCCATTCTGCCAGCTCAAACAGATTTGGCGGTAGCGGCAGAAGGAACAGCTTTTCTTCCTCAAAGTCAGAGGCTCTGCTGCCATCTTTCTTCTGAAACGGCTTGTGATTGAAGTCAGCCAGCTTTTCCCAGATTGCACGATTCAGTTCATCCAAGGAGAGAAACTGACGGTTCCGCAACGCAGCAAGGATCCAGGTGGAGACAACGCCAACGGAGCCCTCCACGAACGCTTTGTCCTTCGGTGTCCGTGGACGGGTGGGGATAATTGCGGTGCCGTAATGCTCCGCCATTTCCTGGTAGGCTTTGTTCAGGACGGTCTCCGTGCGGGTATTCTTGATGACGCCGGTCTTGAGATTGTCCGGGGTCAGGATTCGGGTGACTCCACCGAAATAGTTGTAGGCATGAACATGAGCTGTGATCCATGCTTCCTGCTTCATGTTGAGGAACGCTTCCGTATAGGCGTAGCCGCTGTACGGAAGCACTGCTACAAAGAGATAGGCGGGCAGGCGCTCGCCGGTGTCCGTGTCCGTAATCCCAGCGGTCTGACCGGCCCAGTCCACCTGGAGGTTCTCACCGGGCTTGTGCTCCAGGTGCATGGTCGCTTTCGTTTTGTGAACATAGTCGGCGTAGTACTTGTTGAACTGCGTGGACTTGTAGGGGAGCTCACCGTTTTGGCGGCACCGTTCGCAATACTCCACCCACAGCAGGCTGAGCGTGACGCCGCTCTTCTGCATTTCCTTGTGGACCCACTCGTAGTCCGGCATACTGTACTGCTGCCCCATAGATGTGGCAGGGTACAGCTTACGGGCCACTTCCTCAGAGCTAAGGTTCTTCACCGCATTCCACGAGAGGCCGTTTTCTTCAGCCTTGTGCAATGCCGTGATGACGGTGCTCCGGGCGCAGCCACAGCTCTCGGCGATGCGCGTTTTGTTGAGACCCAGACTATGAAGTCTGATGATCTCTTTGTAGTTGGTCATCGTGTTTTCCTCCTGTTGTTAGATTACATCTTTCGATGCAATTCCATTATACAGGGGGTGTCTGACCGGCGGCGAGAGTGTATGATTTCAGCGGTCAAGCTGTCTGACCTGTGCGGTCAAAGTGTCCGTCGGAGGGCGGCGTATTTAACTTCTTACGACAAAACTCTGCAAAAGTTAAGAAAAAATACAGAAATACGCTAAAATGTTGCAAAAAAATCCGAGCTGGCTATAATGAAATAAGCTTTATTGACCGCGCGGATGTGCGCGGCAGAAAAAACCGCGCACGTTTCAGGCGCGGACGATCAAGGGGATGATGGGCGCGAACCGTTGGAACAGGCAACGAACGCTCCCCGCGGCGGGGAAGGAGAGAAAGAAAACAGGAATAGGAGGAACAGTCATGGACAAAAACAGGCAGAGCGGCTTTACGCTGGTCGAGCTTGTCGTGGTCATTGCGATCATGGGCATTTTGGCCGGCGTCGGCTCGGCGGCGTACTCGGGCTATGTGAAAAAGGCGAACGAGGCGGCGGACTTGCAGCTTCTCGGCGCGGTGAACACGGCGTTTGCATCCGCGTCCTACGACGCGGGACAGTATGACGGGAGACCATCCGGCGGCGCGGCGTCTCTGGCCGAGGACGGCAGGGTGGCTCAGGTCATCTCCTCGGTCGACCGAGACGGTGAATTCTTTCAGAAGTATTTTTCCGGCCATCAGGACAGCCGGTTCAAGGTATATACCAACCTCGCGTACGACAGGGTGACGGGCACCTTCCACGGCGCGGTACTCTCCGCGGCGACCGGCAAGGACGGGAATATGGTGCGCTATACCATCAACGGGAAGGACTATGAATTTACAGCTACGCAGGAGCAGTTAGCGGCATTTCGCGCCTCGACCTTCGGCGGCAAAAGCATGACCATGAACGGCCTCACCGGCAATGTGGGCGGAATGATCAATGCGCTGAATTCTGCCCTTGGTGGGGGCAATTTCCTTGCGAGTGTTCTTATAAATGCCGGTATGGCTCCCGAAACCTTGGGGATAAAACCGGATGAAAACGAAAACTACAGCGAGCTTGATAAGCAGAGGCTGGCAAATGCAGCGCTGCTGCTGGCGGCACGGGAAACAGACGAAAATACCGCGGAAACCCTGCTTGCGCTGCTTGCCCCGGATGAGGAGGAAACGCTGGACGAAAAGCTGCCTGGTCTGTTTAGCTCCTCTGATGTAGGCGAGACGATGAGCAATGTGGGAGCAATCTACGGCATTATGACCGCCTTTGCCCATTCCGAGCAAGCGAAGGGCTGGAGAACGACCGTAGATGACAAAGAATACAATGCAGAACAGTATTATAACTATGTCAATCAGCAGATCGCCGCTGCCGGTGAAAAAGAAGGTGCGGAAAAAATTCCTGATATCTTTGCCGCGCTTGGGCAGCTTGGGGCGTTTGCTCAGGACAAGGACGGTATTCCGACAGACCAGTTTTTGGCTTATGTCGGCAACCCGGAGAGTTCGGACTCACAGATCAGCAAGGATCTGGACGGCTACATCAGCGCGATGCAGGCGCTCAGCCAGAATCAGGAGGGCTTAATCGCCGCCGGTATTCTGGAAGACGGCGCGGACGGCGGAAACATTTCCCCGATCCTAGACCTGCTGTTCACCCCGCAGAAATGAAGCGCCCTCCCCCATCGGACAGGCACATGATAAAAACGACCCCCCGTGAGCGATTCAAATGAACCGCTTACGGGGGATTTTTTGCGCTGATACGGGGAAGAGCGCCGCGCGGAACGCTTAGCCCTCCTCTGTGTAGCCGTTTGGATTTTGCACCTGCCAGTTCCAGGAGTCTCTGGCGCAATCCTTGTAGTCATATTCCGCCGTCCAGCCGAGGATGTTCTTTGCCTTTTCAACGGCGGCAAAGCTCAGGGGCACGTCGCCCGCGCGCGGGCCGACGATGCGGTAAGGCACCTTCCTGCCCGATGCCTCTTCAAACGCGGACACCAGCTGCAGCACGGTCGTTCCCTTGCCCGTCCCCAGATTGAAAACGTCATATTTGCTGTCCGTTTTTTCAAGATAGTTCAGCGCCGCAATGTGCCCCTTCGCCAGATCGACCACATGGATGTAATCACGAACGCCCGTGCCGTCCACGGTATCGTACTGATCGCCGTAAACGCTCAGATACGGGAACTGCCCGAGCAGGGTGCGGGTGATGTAGGGGGCAAGGTTGTTGGGGGCCTTCTGACCGCAGTCCTCGCCGATGAGCCCGGAGGGATGCGCGCCGACGGGGTTGAAGTAGCGCAGCGAGGCAAAGCGGAAGTTGTCGCGCTGCCGCGCGAAATCATGCAGGAGCAGCTCGTTGAGATACTTGCTGAACCCATACGGGCAGCAGACCTTGCCGACAACATCGCTCTCGCGGTTCGGCATGGTCTCGGGCGTGCCGTACACCGTTGCCGAGGAGGAGAACACCAGCTTGTACACCTGATGCTTTTCCATTGCGTTGAGAAGATGGAAGGTAGACGTCAGGTTGGTGTCGAGATATCTTCCGGGGTCTTCAACGGACTCCGCGACGGATTTTAAGCCCGCAAAGTGGATCACGGCGTCAATGCGGTTTTCCGCGAAGACCTTTTCAAGCGCGGCGCTGTCCAGCAGGTCTAACTTGTAGAAAGCAGGCCGTTTGTTCGTGATCTTCGCAATGCGGTCGATCACCTCGACCTTGGAGTTGCACAGATTGTCTGCAATGACAACGTCATAGCCGGCATTCAGAAGCTCCACCACCGTGTGGCTCCCAATAAAACCCGTACCGCCCGTCACCAATATCGTCATGGCTCATGTTCCTCTCTTTTCCGTTTGTTTCTTGCCGATTTCGCGTTTTTTGCTCAAAGCAATCCCTTCTGCTCTAACTTTGACATATACCAGGACTTTTTCAGACTCTTTTCATTGGCATAGGTATAGACAACGGTGTCTACAAGCCCAAGATCGCCGTTGTTGTCCCGGATGAGCGTTTCCATGGCGCGGATGACCTCGTCCATCTTCCCGTCGCACTCCTTTTCCAAGGCGTTCGCCCGGGAAAGATAGCCCTTTGCCATCTTCGCAAGCTGAGTCGTTGTCCGCTTTTCCGCGGGCAGCGCCAGATACTCCGCCTTGGCGTCGGCATACATCGTATCGAGCGCCAGCGTGTACTCCTCGCGCAGGACGTAGACCTTGGCGATGAGCGCCGACAGCTCCTTCTGATAGCTGCTTTCCGCGCTCTCTTCGCTCTTCTCGCCCGCGGCCGCCGCGTCCGGCGTCTCAGGTGCAGCGTCCGTTTTGCCGCCGCTTTCCGGGCGGCTTGCCGGGACAGCGCTCTCCGCATCGGGTTGGGAGGGTTCCCCTCCCCCGCTGCCCGTCAGGCGCTCCATAAGCTGCTCCTGCGTCATCGAGCCGTCGCGCAGCGCCTGCCGCTCCTCCTCCGTGACCTCGCGCACCGTGACCTCGCTCGCCGAGCGCACCGCCTCTTCGATCATCTGACGGTTTTCCTCCAGCTTTTCCTCCAGCTCGTCCGATGTGTGCTGCGTCGCGGCATGGATCGCTTTTAAGTTATCGCGCTGCCACCAGAAAAGCCCCGCCAGCGATACCGCCAGCAGTACAAGAATGGTGCAGAGAATGGTTTTACGCCGTTTCAAGCCGTTTCCTCCACTTTTTTGAGGTCCATTTTCCTCATCCACCAGTTCCAACGCCTGTTATGAGACTTCTGCCGTTGCTCGACCGTTGATCTCCTCCGGGGAAGTATATGTCGGGACCATCTCCCGCAGCATGGTGATCAGATCCTGAGGCGGTATGTCGCGGGTGACGGCTTCATCCAGCCGCAGCAGGTCTCCCATGATGACATCCTTTGAAATCTCTTGCTGCTGCTCAACGAAGATCTTCTCATTGCTTGTTTTGGAGAGTGTTCCACTGCGCATCAGCAGCTCCTCATAGAGCTTTTCGCCGGGGCGCAGGCCGATCTCCTGAATGGTGATATCCTTATCCAGCTCCAGTCCGGACAGGCGGATGAGGTTTTCCGCCAGTTCCAGAATCTTCACCGGCTCGCCCATGTCCAGAACGAAGATCTCGCTCCGCTTTGCCATGGCGCCCGCCTCGAGCACCAGCTGGGCAGCCTCAGGAATGGTCATAAAATAGCGGATGATGCGCCTATCCGTAATGGTGACGGGGCCGCCCTCCTGGATCTGCTTTTTGAACAGGGGCACGACAGAGCCATTGGAGCCGAGCACATTGCCAAACCGCACTGCGCAGAATTCTGTGGGGCTGTCCGTCCTGCTTTGCAGGATCATCTCGCAGAAGCGCTTGGTCGCGCCCATGAAGTTGGTGGGATTCACCGCCTTATCCGTGGAGATCATGACAAACTTTTTGACGCCGAACTTCTCCGCCGCCCGCACCACATGATATGTGCCGAAAATGTTATTCTTGATGGCCTCCTCTGGGCATTCCTCCATCAGCGGGACATGCTTGTGGGCCGCCGCATGGAGCACGATGTCAGGGCGATACATCTGAAACAGGCTGTAAACTTTTTCCTTATCTCGCACGGAGGCGATCTCCACCCGCAGGTTCAGCCGATCGCCCCATACACGCCGCAGCTCCTGCTGGATATCATAAGCATTGTTTTCGTAAATATCCAGAATGATGAGCTGCTTGGGCTGATATTTGGCGATCTGACGGCAAAGCTCGCTGCCGATGGAACCGCCGCCGCCGGTCACCAGAACGGTCTGACCCTGCAAGAAATCCGTCAGGATCGCCGTGTCCAGCTTGACCGGCTCTCTGCCAAGCAGATCTTCCACCTGCACATCCTTCACCGCCGCCATGCTCACCTCGCCGTTCACCAGCTGGTAGATCCCCGGCAGGCTCCGTACACGGCAGCTCGTTTTCTGGCAGATGTTCAGGATCTCTTTCTTATCCTTGGCAGACGCTGCGGGGATGGCAAGGACGATCTGCGTGATCCGCTCCTTTTTGACCATCTCGGGGATCTTCTCCCGCCCGCCGACGATGGGCACGTTCCCGATGTACTTGCCCTGCTTGCTCTTGTCGTCGTCGATGATGCAGCAGACATGGCTTTTTAGCTGCGGCGTGACGGAGATCTCCCGCAGGAGCATTCGCCCCGCCTCGCCCGCGCCGATGAGCATGACGCGCTCGCCCTCCTGCCTTGCCTGACGGGCGGAGCTTGCGAACATCCGCAGAAAGCGGAAGGTGCAGCGCCCGCCCACCAGCAGGAACAGCTGGAACAAAAGCTCCATGAAGAGCACGCTCCTCGGCTGGTGATAGCCGAAAAGCGCCGCCGGCACATGGAACGCGCAATAGGCGAGGACGACGGATATCACCATCTCGGCGACATCATGGGCGCTGACGTAGCGCCAGAGATAGCGGTACATCCGGCGCGGCCAGAAGACCGCCGCCGTGACCAGGAACTGAACGGGCAGAGCACGAAACCACGGCTCAAGATATCCGGAAGGCACCTGCTCAAAGTCGAAGTCGAAGCGCACCAGCAGCGCAAGACCGCCCGCCACAATGATGAAAATAGCGTCCATCAGGAGGAAGAGCACCGTCTGGACGGGGACGCTTTTTTGAATCGTTTTCATACTATGCCCCCATGGATCTGCGGTAAAAGGCAGTCCCTCCACTGCCTTTTACCGTACTCTTTTGAATTCTCCGCTCAGCGGAGGGCGACGCTGTCAGACGCCTCGCAGATGTTCTTCCACGCCCAATGGGTCTGGGGGACATCCGGGTACTGGCGGGCATTCTCGTAAGACTGACCTGCCATGCAGCGGCCCAGCAGACGGTTCAGCAGAACGGCTGCCTGCGCGCGGGTGATGTGCTGATTGGGGGCAAACTGCCCGTTGCCGACGCCGTTGACCCAGCCGAAGGACGCCGCCGTAGAAATGGCGTCAAACGCCCAGTGGCTGGCGGGCACGTCGGTAAAGGTCTCTCCGCTCGCGGAGACCTGGGTGAAGCGGGCGCAGATGGTGACAAACTCGGCGCGGGTGATGGGCTGATTCGGGGCAAACTTGCCGTTGCCGACGCCCTCCACGATGCCAAGAGAGGCAAGGGCATTCACCGCCTCGGCGCACCAGAGCGTGTCGGGGACGTCCGTAAAGGTGGATTTGGAGGAAACCTTCTGCTCCTTCAGCAGGCGGTAGAAGATCTGCGCCACCTGTCCGCGGGTAACGGAGCTTGCGGGATAGAACCTGCCGTCCGCCATGCCCTGCATATAGGCAATGTCCTGATCGGTGTTCAGCTGCTTGGCGATGCCGGTCACATTGGGGTCGGCGACCATCACGGCGCGAACGGACACGCTGCTTTCGGGCATGGTGAAGGTGTAGACGCCGTCAGACTGCTTGCTCACGGGAATGTCGTTGCCGCTCACATCCTTGACCGCCAGATCGGAGAGGACATAGCCGTTCGACGCGGCGCTGTCCCGGATGACGGCGGTCCCACCCTTGGGCAGGGTATTCTTGTCCGCGCGCAGCGTGTTGTTCGGCACAGGCTCCACAACGACCTTGTGACCGTCGGGCGTGGGCACGACGGGCGGATTCATGCCGCTGTCCGAGCCGGTGGTGTAGGCCTTGAGCGTCACGGTCACGGTGTAGAGACGACCGTTGTCCCGGTAGGTCACGCGGTTGACGCGGTCGACCGTGAGGTTTGCGAAGGTGGAGGAAAGGCTCTTGAGCGTATCCTTGAAGGAGCTGTCCACGCTGTCATAATACTTCTCAACGTACACATTCCACGCGCTCTCGCCCTGCCGGAACGCCTCGGCGCCCGTGTCCACGATGGTTCTGAGGCCGGTTCCGGCGAAAATGCTCTCCAATTCGCCGTATTTGCTGTCGACGACGGAGGCAAGCTCCGATGCAAGGGGCGTGCTCATCGTGCCATACCGGCTGGAGGAAGCGCTGAGCGTCCGCTCCACGCCGTCGGCATCGGGACCGGTGATGGTCACATCGACATAATAGGTCGTGGCTGCCAGCGCGGTCTGCGACAGCAGCGTGCACAGCACCAGCATCAGTGCCAGCGTTCTCGCAATGTTCCGTTTCATGTTCATCTTCATCCTCCATTGTATAATAAGTTGTAAGAATCACGTTTCTACTTTTTCAGACAATGCCCTCAAGATGCAGCGTCTCGCTGTGCAGCCTGCCCGGCAGGGCGCTGTGATGGGTGGCGAATACCGCCGCCGGATACGCGCCCGTCAGCTCTGTCAGCAGCTGCGCCTCCGTATCCTCGTCCAGCGCCGAGGTGATCTCGTCAAGCAGCAAAAAGCGCGGGGCGGAAAGCATCGCGCGGGCGATGGCAAGGCGCTGGCGCTGTCCCGCGGAAAGACCGCCCCCCTCTTCGCTCAGGACGGTTTCAAGGCGGTCGGGCAGGTCGCGGACAAAGCCGCATTGCGCCCGATCCAACACCTCCCAAAGGGCGGCGTCATCCGCCTCGGGCTTTGCCAGCAGCAGATTTTCGCGAATACTGCCGGAAAAGAGCCAGGGCGTCTGTGGGACATAGCCGAACAGTCCCCGCACGGCAGCGGAGCAAGGGAGCTCCCCCCGCTCGGTTTCAAGGTATACCCGGCCCTGCTGCGGGTGGTACAGCCCCAGAATAAGGCGGAAAAGCGTGCTTTTTCCGCTCCCGGATATTCCCGTGAGGCAGGTCCAGCGATCGAGCGGCAGCCGCGCGGAAAAATTCCGCAGAACAGGCTGTTCCTCGCCCTCATAGGAAAAGGTGACATTTTCAAACACGATGGCGCGAAAGACGTCGTCCTCCGCCGCCGCTTGTCCCGGTGCCTCCCCAGGCAGGGAATACAGCTCATCCAGCCGCGCCTCCGCCGCGCGGACGGCTGCCAGCCGGGACTGAACGCCCGACAAGCCCGTGAGCGGGCTTTGGAACATCGCGAGGAGCTGTAAGAGCGCCGCAAGGTCGCCGAAGGAGAGCCTTCCTTCCCGAATGGCGATGCCGCCCCAGACAAGAAGAACGGCGTATCCAAGCTGCAATACGGCGGAAAACCCGGTTCCGACCCCCGTTGAGAAGACGCGCAGGCGCTTGCGCTCGCGCAGCCACTCCTTCTGCCGTCCTTCAAAGCGGCGGACAGCCTCCTCCCCCGCCGTCATGCTGCGCAGAAGCTCCGTATGCTCCAGGATCTCCTGCGTGCAGCCCGTCAGACCTTCCTCCGCCTGACGCACGCGCAGATGCCGCCGCGTCAGATACTTTCGCAGCAGCCGCCCGCCGGCGATCGCCAGCGCGCCCGCGCCTACGACCGCAAGGGCAAGGGGGATATTGACGAAAAACAGCGCGGATGCGGCGCAAAGCAGTCGGATGAGCTGCCCCGCCACCTGGGGGCGGCCGACGATCCGCCATTCGCAGACGGTGTAAGCGTCCTGCGTCAGGCGGCTGAAGACCTGCCCGCTGTGGTAGCGGCTGTATGCCTCCGCATCCTTGCTCAAAAGCGTATCAAGCGTGTCGCGCCGCAGCGATACCGCCGCGCGGTCGACCGTCCTGCCGGAAAGCAGGTCAAGCCCGCCGTCGAGCAGCGGGAGAGCCAGCGCCAGAAACAACAGCACCCAGCCCCACGGACTGCCGCCCTCATCCAGCACCCGGCGGCTCACCAGGGCAAGCGCCGCGATGCCGAACGCCTGCGCGGCGATGCCTGCATACAGCAGCGTGAGCGGCGCTTTGTACGCGCCCGCCGCCTTTTTCTTCGACTGACTCATCTCATCTTCTCCCGCGTATCAGTCCCCTCCGTGCCCGCTGAAGGAATCGCAGCAGCCTCAGCAAGGGGCGACGGGCGGGAAAGGTATAGACCCAGAAGTGTTCATAAAGCCGGTAGGGTCGGGACAGGGCGGTTTCCCGCCAGCGTCCCTTGCGGCGAAAGGCGGTGACATAGGCAAGGACTTGTGCTTTATAGACCTGCTCCCGCTCCCACTGCGCGTCGCCGCAGCAGATGCAATCGCCAGACGCGCTCAGGCGGATGACGCGGTGCAGGATATAACTGCCGTCCGCCCTCTGATAGAGGGCGATATCGCCTGGTTGCACGCGGCGATCGAGCCGCGCAAGGCGTACCATGTCCCGCCCGCCGGCAAACAGGGGCCACATACTGTTTCCTGTTACCGGAAGGAGCGCTTCTCCGTGCGCGAGCTGCTCATCGAGCAGTTCGCGCAGCTGCGCCATGGGGATCTGCCGGACCTGCATCTTACAGACCGTCCACCGCGCCGACGGGTCTCAGCTTGTCAAGAAAGGTGGCTGCGTCTGCCTCCGCCTGCTCCCGTTCGACCGAATACACGGCGCATAAGGCGTCTCCAAGGCTTTGGAGCGTCTGTTCCTGTTCCAAAAGGTCCCATAAAAATGCGCCGGTCTCGTTTACGGAGATCATTCCCGGAAACGCTTCGGCAGCCACCCCCAAAGGGACGATGACCGACATATCTGCGACCCGGCGCAGGATGAAATTCTCATTTCTTCGCATATTCCCTCTCCTGTTCTGCGCGCGCTGCGGTGAAGATCGCGTCGCTGCGGCAAAGGAGCGCTTCCAGCGCATCCCCTGTCAGACGCTTTTTGGCAACGGCAGCGGCAGGGCCCAGATCGGGTGTGCGCCGCTGCGTGCCGTGACAGTCGGATGCAAGGAAAAAGGATTGCCCCTCCCTCAGCAGCCGAAGGAGCTTCCACCGCTCGATGGGATGCAGCAGGCATCCGGCGCTGAGCTGGATGGGGACGTTCAGGCGATACAATTCCTGTATGTGCTCTTTCTTCTGCCGCCCCAGATACCGCTCCAGATGTGCCAGCACCGGCGTAACGCCGCTCTGTGCCGCCAGAGAGTAAAGCTGGTCGATCATACTATTGTTCCAGAGGGTGAAGGGCAGCTCCAGCAGCAAATAACGGCTCGAACCGAGACACAGTGCCTCAAGATCGTCCCAATGGTTCATATTTGGCATCCATGCCACCTCTGCACCCAACACAAGGTCAGGAAAAGGTTCGGCGGTTTTCTCCATCGCTGCGGAAAGATGCTCCCAAGCGGCTTGACGACGCGCGAGAAACTGCTCTATGCTCTCCCTGTCCCGATGAAAATGGGGGGTGAGCGCTACACCCGTAACGCCCTGCGCTGCCTCCATGCGGAGCATTGCAAGACTGGCTGCCGTGTCCGGCGCGCCGTCGTCCATGCGGGGCAGAATATGGGTGTGAAGATCGGTCATGGGATGCTCCGTTCCCCGCTGTCCGGCTTCTCCTGTCCGTATCCGTAACCGTAGCCGTGCCCATAGCCGTAGCCGTAGCCGCGTCCGTAGCCGTAGCGGTGGCGCTGATAGCCGTATTTCCGATATCCGTAGTATCCGCTCTCCCTCGTCACCTCGTTGAGAACAAAGCCGAGGATCTTCGCGTGGGAGCGCTCTAACTGCTCCACCGCGCGCAGGACGCTCCCGCGCTCGGAAAGACCTGCACGTACCACGAACAGCACGCCGCTGCTCTCAGGCACCAGAACGCAGGCGTCCGTCACCAGATTGACGGGAGACGTATCGAGAATGATGTAATCATAGTTCTCCTGCAAGCTGTCAAGCAGCGCTTTCATGCGGGAGGAACCGAGCAGTTCCGACGGGTTGGGCGGCACGTCGCCGGCAAAAATGACGTCAAGATCTTCGATGCCTGAATCGTGGATGGCCTTTCCAAGCAGCTCCGGCTGGATAAGCAGGTTGCTCAGTCCTACCTTTTCCTTCGCGGACAGCAGACGCGCCAGCTTGGGACGGCGCAGGTCACAGTCGATCAGAAGGACGCGCTGCTTCATCTCCGCATAGGAGATGGCAAGGTTGAGTGCGGTGATGCTCTTTCCTTCGGATTGCATGGCGGAGGTCACGATCAGGACCTTGCACGCCGTCTCGTCCGCCAGGGAAAAAGTCACGTTGGTCCGCAGGGTCTTATAGGACTCGCGGATGAAAAAATCGCTCTTTTCCGAGAGGATGTTTTTCCGCTCCACTTCCATGATCGCCGCGGTATCCGGCGCGTCGTGACGCCGGGCTCTCCGCAGAAGAGAAAAATGCTTTTTTTTCATGTCGCCTTACCTCTCTCCGCCGTGCTCATCGGCTTTTTGTGCGCTGAGCCCCGCCTTTTTCCGCTCATTCTCTGCAAAGGAGGGGATCTGCCCCAGCATGGGAAGATCGAAAAGCTGTGTCAGGTCTTCCTCGTTCTTGATGCGAACGTCCATCAGATACAGCAGCGTGACATAGACGACCGCGAGAAGGAGACCTGCCGCACAGCCCAAAAGGGTATTTTTCCGATAGCTTGGGGTATAGCGGCTCGTGGGCACCTTGGCATGGTCGATGATCTTGGTGGAGCTGCCTTCGACGAATTCCTCGATCTCGCCGGGGGCGACGGTCGCCACCGCGTTGGCGATCTTCGCCGCCATTTCCGGATCCGGATGGGAGATGTATACCGAGAACAGCTCGGTCTCATCCACCTGCGCCGTCGTCATCATGCCGCGGATCTCAGCCGCAGAGTAATCAAGCTTCGCGTTCTTTACCACCTTTTCCAGCACGGTATCGCTGCGGATGATATTGACATAGGTGTTGACGAGCTGCTGGGAGGTCGCGAGGTTGGCCGCACTGATATAATCCACCTGCTGATTCGCCTTTATATTGTTGACGTAAATGGTGACGTTGGCACGATACAGCGGCGTAATGAAATTGGCGGTGTAGATCAGGGAGATCACCGCGGCGGCAAGCGCGCACAGCAGGATCAGCCGCCACCGCCTGAGGTAAAGCAGCAGCAGCTTCCAAAGGTCGATCTCCAGAATGTCGCTGGATCGGTTGATGTTGGATTCGTTCATGGTTGTATTTCCCTTTCTGTCTGCGTTTGGACAGATCTTGAGCGGGGCTTTCCGCCCCTTTTGGCGAGAGACCGCCTGAATAGTCTAAAGGCGGCACAAAAAGCCGCATATCAATCGGTACTCTTTGTGCCGCTTCCGTCCACTGGCAGCGGGCAGCACGGCGTTTGCGTACTGCCTCCTGTCAATCGATGGCTTTGGCTTGATCCGGGAACAGTCTCTCCCGGACAAAATAGGCGGCGCTGTCGTCATTCCGGCAAATCAGCCGGAACACGTTCGTCTCCCGCAGGAGACGGTCTGCCGCGGCAAGCAGCCGATCCATATCCTCCCGATGCAAACGGAAGGGGGTCTGACTCAGCAGCAGAGGTAAGGCCTCCGCCGGAGTGAGCGGCTGTAAAGCATTTTCCTCCCCCTGAAAGAGGAAGCAGATCGCGCGCAGGGGCGCGCTGCGGTTCTGATGCAGCGCCTCCTTGCCGCACCATGGCGTGCCATAGACCTGCCACACACCGCTTTCGCGGCGCAGGGCAGGCTTGTCATCATTCAGAATGGACGCGCCGAACAGGCGCACCCATTTTTCCGTGTGGGTGGATTTCCCCGTGCCCGGCGGCGCGGAAAAGCACACGGCCTGTCCGCCATATTCCACCGCCGAGGCGTGAAGCATCATCCCCTCGTGGGACAGAAGCCCCACGGCAAAGCAGTCGCCTGTGGCGATGTACTCCGCAAGGTCCTCCGTTTCCAGCTCGGGACAGAGCGACAGCGCCTCCGCGCCGCCCACGCGGATGGTGATATCCGCTGCGCCGACCCAGGCGGAAGTCCGATAGACCTCCGCCTGGGCAGCCGTGCGTCCCTTGGGGGACATTTCAACGATCAGATCAGCGATTCGGTAAAGCATTACTTTTTGCGGATCTTTCCATCCTCGCCCCAGTAGGTGCGATTGCTCGTGACGCTGGCAGCGGGCCCGAAGGGCTTGTAGCCCCATTGCTTCAAGGCAACTTCGTCCTCTTGCGACACCGGAGCGGCCAGCGCCTCCATCGGCGCAAGAAGGATCAGCTCAGCGGACGGAGCGATATAAGGTTTTTTTATCGTTTTCATCATGCTTATTTACTCCGCTTGTTTGGTGATGCCCAGCTTTTGCAGGAAGTTGTCGAGGATCTCCTGTTGCGTCTCATCGAGTTCACCGGGGTTCTTCCAAGCATCCTCAAAGCTCCACAGTTTCGGTTCGCTATCCTGCGTTCCGTTATTTTTGAACGTTGCCTGCGCGGTTGCGGAGATCTTCTTAGTGTAGCCATCGGGTTTCGCCTTGTCGAAGGAACGCTTCAGGTACACCTCGAAGAGAAAGGCGTCACCACTGCGAACGACTTCGCTCGTGCTCTCCTTTCCATCAGCGGGCATTTCGGGAATGACCGTATCGGCAGTAAACTCATAATCGGCTTTGCCGAGCTGCGTGTCATTATCATCCTTCAGCGTGAAGCCCAGCTTCGACAGGTACTTCTTTGCCGCATCGTCGCCCTGGAACTTGCCGATGAAGAACAGCGCGCACTGCGGGGCCGCCAGCTCGAAGCGGTAGCCGGTGACAGAGATGTTGAAGCGGTGGAAGGAATAGCTGTTCTCGCTCTGGATCGACACATAGCGGTGATACTCGTAATCCTTGTTGGCTTTCAGATTTGTCTTAAACACGGGGGCAACCGTGCCCGTCACCGTGCCGACGATCTTGCCTGCGCTTGTGTCGTCATATTGATCCGTAGCGCTGTCCATGCCGTAAAGGGTCTTGCTGTTCATTGTAAAGGTACCCGTCACCGTGCAGCCGTTCAGGTCGAGATAGAGATCCTTGTTAGTGTTGACGTTCCCAGTGGTGCTGTCCCCAGTGGTGCTGTGCAGCATCTGAATGTAGTTCTTCGAGGCGGTGCTGTCGGCCAGCTTGTTGTACGCATCGACCGCTTTTTGCAGGGTAGGATAGTCCTCCATATGCTTGCCGGTGCTGTCAATGATCGCCGCGAAATCCTTCAGCCATTTGCCGCCGCAGGTCGGGCAGGTGCAGTAGGGGATGGTTTGGCCGGCGCTGGCGTTTGCGGTTTCGGTGTATTTGCCGTCGGCGTTTTTCAGCTTGGCAGGGGTGATATCTACACCAATATATTTATTCGATTCTTGGTTGAACTGATAGGTTTTATTACTTGTACCGGGTGTGCCAACTTGAGCATACTTACCAGTTTTTTCACTGGAAGTGATATTGGCACCCGTTGCCGTCGTGTAAACAGCGCCCGCAACTGTCAGCACGCCGTTTACATCGACCTTAGCATCAGCAATCCCTCGGGACCCCTTTCCAGACGGTGAATAGCTTACCGGGCAAATTCCGGAAGATCCGAAAGATTTGCTACCCCATACATAATCCGGACTCCACTCTGCATCATCATAAACATACAAGGACGCGGTAGACGCAACCTTCAGCTCTGCATCTTTGGCAATTAAGACTGTTACCCCCGGCAAAAGAGCTGCGTCTTTTTCGATGGTTGTTGTTCCATCTGTTATTACGATGTCCACATTGTTATTGATTGGAAGCACGTAGTCTTTAGAGTCGAAAGTTGCAATACCCGCGAGAGACATAACAATACTATTGAGAGAAGCCTCGCCAGAGATTGTAAATACCATGCGGTCCTGTGCAGGGATATACCTCTTTGTAAATTGCCCATTTGCTCCAAGTTTAAATAGGCCGTTCGAACCAACAAACGGAATTGTTACGGACTTCGTTCCGACAATTTTGGCCGTTACAGAAATGTAGGTATATTCGTTTGCGCCCGCATTAAGCGTTAGCGCAGCTTCAATATTCTGCACATAATACTGCGTAAACGGGAACACTTTCTGCGCATTATTTGCCATGTCGCCCGTTTTTGAACCACCACGCCAGTCTGTAACTTGATAATACTCATAGACATTTGCGCCGGAGTTGGCCGTTATACTGCCGTCGCCGGTTATATAGCCCCATGCATAGAGGTTGGCACCGTTATTGAGCATAATGCTGCTGCCTTTCTGCATTTTAATCAGTCCATAGGCTCCGGTTGGCTTGCAGCATTCCCGACCAGAACTGGTAAAGTGTTTTCCGCCAACACTGATCGCGCCGCCGTCGACTGTGATGGACGAATCGGGCGCCATGGTAAGCGTTTTATAGGCTTTCTGTGCTTCCGCTGTCGTCGTATACGGAGGGGTTGTGGTATACGGCGCTTCCGTCTCATCAAAGGGAATCAGCAGGGTGACGCCGCTTGGAATTGTGTATTCGCCCGAAATGGTACAACTCTCGAGTTGTTTAACGTATCCGGAGCTATTATTTCTTGTGCTAATAATCGCATCGTTAAGGTTGTCCCATTTCAAAGTGGTTGTTCCTACTTGAAATTTCGTTCCTATTTTCCCAAATTTCGCCGTTACCTTAGAGTTATCTGACGATACAAATATGCTGCTATTTGCGCCGCCTGGCAGGTAAATTTTGTTGGTAGCATCATACCAGCCAAGAAACTGATAACCATCCGCCGGGGTCGCTATGACCTTATAAGCGGTTAGAGAACTCTGGGTGTTGGTATACGCTTCGGTGGTAATGTCCTTCCCGTTCACGGTGTAGCTGCCGTTTTCAGCGGGCTGGAAGGTCACGGTGGCAGTCGCACTAGCCTCCAGTTTCACATCGGTCATCGTGATCTTAGTGGCGGCGGTGCTGCCGGATTTGATGTAGACTTGGATGCTGTTCTTGGGCGCCAGTTCCTTGGAGAAATTGCCGCCCTTCTTTTCTTCCTGTCTGTCCACTTGAATCGTGCCGCTGTTCTGCTCGATGACATAGCTAAAAGACAGCCTCGCCGTTGTGCTTCCTTCGTTTTTGATGGTCAGCGTGGAGCTGTAGTGCGTAGTGCTACATCCGCTTGTGCTTTGAGCGGAGCCTATGATCGTCGTACCATCGTTAACAGTCCACGCATTGTCCGCGTCACCGCTATAGCTCAAGCCGATGCTCTTATCGGGTAAGTTAAGGGTTCCGCTGGTCGCCGCCAGCGCCGGCAGCGTCATCGCCGGAAGCATCGTCAGTATTGTGACAAACGTCAGGAGCAGCGACACAAAGCGCCTGCCAATTCGTTTAACCATTCCGTCGTCCTCCAGTTTTTTTCTCTTTCTTTTGTAATTCGCCGTAAATGCTGATGCCGATCCCCAGCGACAGCAGCGCCCAGAGATGGGAAACATGCAGAATGCTGTCCGTTCGGTCCGAGAAGCGGAGCGTCTCGGTCACGAAGCGGAAAATGCCGTAGGAGATCATATAGATGGGATAGATCATGCCCCGCGCGCTGCCGGAGAGCACCTTGCGCCACAGGCGCGAGAGCAGGAGGACATAGAAGAGCAGCTCCAGCTCGCGCGTGGGGAAGCGCAGATGCGTCAGCCCCTCGATGGGGATGTGCGCCCCCAGACAGCATCCTGAAATAATGCAGTTCAGGCGGGCGCACATCAGCGTGAATACAAGGCAAATGGTGAACACATCGAACACATCCGCCGCTTTCTGTTTGGCAAGCTTCGCCACGCCCCAATAGAACAGAGGCATAAAGAATACACCACCGAACAGGCTCATATTGCTGAAATTTCCGGTTTCAAACAGCGCGAACACCTTCACGCTGAGAACACCGAGAACCGTGTGCAGCACGGAAAGGAGCAGCACAGAAAGCCAGCGCAGATGCAGCCGCTCGCGGCAGCGGTGAAGCCAATAGACGTTGAACAGCGTCCCGCAGCCAAGCAGCAGAATAAGCGCGTGGTCAGAGAGCCAAGTGAGCAGAGCCATGTTTAGGTTTTAGAGTTCAGAATCCCCTGCAGCAGGGCAAGCGCCTGGTCATCGTTGAATGGATTTTTCTTGGAAACATCGAACTCTACACCGTATTTATTGCTCTCGTTGATGATCTGCAGCGCGCTGAGGTACGCCGTCATGTCTGCCTTAGCACCCTTATTCTCGTTTTTCAGATAATCTTGCGGCTTACCGCCTTTATTTCCATCATCCATCAGGGCGCCAAGGAGCTGTGCAATGGCGGCTGTGTTCGTAGGTTTGGTCTCCTTAAGCGTTTTCTTGAAATCCGGACTTGCATAGACCGAGTTGCCATAGGCGGTCATGGTGCCATACAGAAGAGCTGCCTTTGCAAGCGGTTCGCTTTCTTTATTTTTAGTCAGAATATCGTTCATTACCTTTTCGGGATGAGCTATTACTTCATCCAAAAACACATTGTTGTTCATCTTTTGCGCTTTGGAAGCGACATAAAGAATGGTGGCGTTTGCGATCTCCGTATTTTCGGGGTCGCGATTCAGCTTTTTCTTGAGCTCAGCGATCATATTGTTATAGTCGGCTTCGGGCATCCATTGGGTCAGATTGCCTCCGTTTTCGGTTAGCCAACTGGTAAACAGTTTGGAAATGTCGTTGCAGGTATTTGCCAATTCCACTTCGTGACCATTCAGATTGGACTTTCTGAAATTGTCAAGAAGCGTCTTGTGATCCTTATCCAGCTTACACTCCTGCACGGGCAGAATGATCGTTCCGTAAGAGTCCGCATACTTGCCTGTGCGGTACTTCACCGAGGTTGCCCAATCAGAGCCAAAGGCATTGGACAGCCATTTTTCAACGACCGCCGTATCACCTTTGTCGGAAGAAACGGTAGCGCCTTTCGTGGTGACGGTGACACGACCCAGAGCACCGGGGTTCTCATACTTGCCGATCTCACCGGCGTACAGGATGTTGCGATACAGGGTCTCGTCCAGACCCTCGTTGGTGCGCTTAATGTAGCCGCCGTAGCCCACCGTGCCGATGCCGGCTAAAATGCCGATGATCGCGATGACCACGACAAGCTCCACCAGCGTAAAGCCTGCGCTGCCGCGCAGCTTGTTCCTCACTTGCTTTTTCATGTTGTATCCTCCTCAATATATTTGTTTTCTTTTTGAGAATTATATGAACAGATGATTACTCTGTGGTTTCCCCTTGCGTTTTCCAGTTCAGCACGCCGTAGCCCACGATGCGCTTATCGTTCAGATCGTAGCGCTGGACGGCGACCCTGCCGCCGCTGTTGCCCTCGATGGTGTAAAGGAAATTCCCTTCCACGCACAGCACCGCGCCGACGTGGTCCGGGTCGGTTCTCCCGTCCCAGTCAAAAAAGACATAGTCGCCGGGGATGGGCTTATTGTTGGTGTCACCGCGTTCGCGCCACTGGCTCTTATCCTTGAATCCCTTCATGCCCTCATCCACGTCTGCGAAGCTGGGCGGATCGCCGTTGATGGAGGCTTTCTGCTGATCGGCTGCCCACGAGAGGAAGCAGCCGCACCAAGGGGTGTATTGGTTCCAGCCGGGGTGACCCTCGTAGCCGTCGATGTACCATTCGGAGAAGTATTTGTATCGGCTCGTATCCCCCTTGAGGATATTTCCCCTGCTGTCATACTGGTCCGCAAGCGTCTTTAAAAACGCGAAGCGCGCCGCCTTTTCCTTCTCGGACAATTTAGTAGACTCCGGCAGGGTGGGCTCTTTCGTCAGGATATCTTCCGCATCCGCTTTGCCGACGCTGTCACCCTCGATCCCGGTTCGACAGAAAACGGAGGTGCTGTAGCTGTGCGCCGCGGTCGCGAAGGTGAAGGTCACGAGGCTGCCGTCCAGATCGACCCGCGCGCCGCGCAGGTTGTCGAGCAGCACCTGATCGCCGCTCGTGCCGCTGCGGAGCTTACCGCTGTTGTAGCGCAGCAGCACCGCGCCGGGAGTGCCGTCGGCAGTCTTTCCCTGTAGTTGCCAGCCGTCGGAGAGCGGCTCCACGCGGTAGATCTTGCCGCTGGCGGAGAGATCCTCCAGCGCGGAGAGCACGATGCGCACGGTCTGCTGCTCGCCCGCCTCCTTCTGCGTCGTTTGATGCACCCGCAGTCCGAGCAGCATCAGCGACGCTGCGGCTGCCAGCACGATGGAGCTGACAGCGACGGTTACCAGCAGCTCGACCATGGTGAAGCCGCTGTTGTTTCGTTTCATTCGCTCGTCTCCCCCCCCTTCGCTGTCAAGTGGGTGATGGTATAGGTGTTGTAGCTGTGCGTCGCCTTGCTGACCTTGGCGGTGTACTTTATGACTTCTTTGGACGTTCCGTCGGGCTGTTTTTCCTGCACCTTTTTCTTGGGTACTTCGTATGCGAGTTTCATTTTGATCTTTGTCTCGATGCGAACGGCGGCGTTCTCGCAGGTGAGGGTAAAGGTGCAGCACTCGCTGCCGGTCTCGGCGGGATCGGGGGGTGTAAAGGTACAGTTACCGACTTTTTCCTTCACAGCGCTAAGGTGTGCAAGGTATTTTCCCTTTGCCTCTGCCTTTGCATCATCTTCCGATTCGTATTCCGCGGATTCCTGCAAGGAGCTTACGTCCTCCGCCAGCGCCACAAATTTTTCAATCTCGCCCTCCGCCTGATAGAGCTGCTGCGTCTGGCGGATGGAGCGCTCCTGCGCCTGATAATTTTTCAGCGCCGCGGTGCAGACGGACACGGCGACGGCGCACAGCACCAGAACGACGATGAGCACATATACCAGCGCGTAACCGCCGTTGTCTTTCCAGAGCTTTTTCATGTGCCACCGCCTTTCGGCACCGCGCGGACATACGTATTCACCGTAACGAGCGGCTCCGTGTGCTTATCCTTCACCGTGACACGATAATAGGGGTTGTCGCCGTCTTTTACCGTTTTGACCGTCACATTGGGGAACGCCTCTGCGCGGTAGTTATCGCTTGGCTGCGTGACGCCATCCTGCATCAGGGTCTCCACGGCGGTACGGACGTTCAGATGGGCTTCCATTACGGCCTGGCTGTGGGCGTTGATCCGTCCTGCCAGAATCAGGCTGGAACAGATGGGCGCGGAGATCAGGCCGATGATGGCGATCGCCACGACGACCTCCAGCAGCGAAAAGCCCGCTGTTCTCTCTTTCCCGATCTTTTTCATGCCTTGTCTCTCCCAATGGGTCAGTTGAAAATGTCTGTCTTACCGGTCGCGGGCGGCGTTACGCCCGGTTCCTCATAGGTGTTCTGAGCGGACGGCATCAGATACAGCGTCAGGGTCATCTGCCCGTCCAGCAGCTTCTTTTCGCTGTCGTAGCTGAAGGTGGCATACCGGATAGAGGTGATGCGCTCATCCGTTGCCAGCGCATGCACCATGTTCTTGAACTCCTGATAGGAGGCGTGATAGTACACCGTCAGGTTCAAGCCCTCAAGGAGTGCGCCATCGCTCAAGGCCTGCATCGGCGTGATCTCACCGAAAGAAAACTCGATGTCGCCGCCGCTCCCGAAGCGCTGAAGGAAAATATCGTGCAGTTTCTGGGTGTAGCCCAGCTCCTTACTGCCGGTCCCCAGCGTTTTTTCCAGATACAGCAGATAGAGGATCTGATCTTCTTCCTTCATATCCGCGGGGAAGTTCTCATAAAGCGCGGCGCGGCTTTCCTCGATCGCCGCCTTTGCCGGCTCAAGCTGATCCTGCACGCCCTTGTACATCTCGTTTTCGACGATGGTGGTTTGCAGCGCGGTGATCTGAGCATTTAACTGATCCCGCTCCATGACGTAAGCTTCACTGCGGGGGCGGTAGCCCAGAACATACACCAGAACGGCGACCAACAAGAGCAGGACTGACAGGACAGCCTTCCAGTTTCTACCGATCACTTTCACTGGCCCACCTCCACTTTCTCAACCTTGGCGTCGCGATCCAGACCCTTGCGCGTCTGCTCCGCCTGGATCAAGGACTCGTCATAGGTCAGCACGACCGTCAGGTAATAGCGGTTGTCGGCAGGCTTCTGCGTCTGAGAAGCGCCGGTGTTGAAGATATCCGGGATGCCTGAGCCGCCGGTTTGATTTTTGAGTTGATTCATCAGGATCCACATCAGCAGATCGTTTTCATCCATGCCCGTGTTGCCGGAGGTGCCGGATGTACCGGAGGTCTGCTGATTCTTCCGCAGCAGCGCGTTGACCGCGGCCACAGTGGCGGCATCCCGCTGGAACGCCGCGCCGCTGTTGATCTCCTTTTGGAGCATCGCAAGGTCGAGCGCGGTGTTGACCGAGCGGAGCTCGCCCATTTCCTTGGCAAGATGGAGCGCAAGCTTGCCGCTCAGCGTCTGATTCTGCCGAATGAGCGCGATCGTTGCGTTGACATTCGTCTTGTTGTCAGTCAGGATATTCAGCAGGTTCGGCAGATATTTGTTCAGCATCACATCGTCGCTCTCATAGAACATGCGGTGCTGATCGGCGTTTTTCCAAATGTCGTCAAAGATCTTGTCGTACAGGATCTGGTCCTTTTCCTCACGGGCGATATCCTCGCGCATCAGCAGGAAAAACTGATACATGGCGGCAGGATCGTTTTGCAGCAGCGAGCGCAGCGCCGCCTTTTCCTGCGCGGCAGTGGCGCTCTTGAGCAGGCTGTCGAGCGGGAAGGAATACTGCTGCACCGGGCCGTAGACGGCTTGCAGCGCGTCCAACTGGTTGGAGTTCAGGTATTGCAGGCTGAGGCGCAGCTTTGCAATATCGGCAGACTCAATGCCAGAAGCAGAGGACGTACTGCCGCTGCTGGGCGTGGCAGGCGTGACCGGCGTGCCGGAATTGCCGGGACGGCTCGGAACGCTGGGGGTGCTCGGTGTGCTCGGCGTCGTCGTGCCGGGGTTGCTCGGCGTGCCGCCGGTGCCGCCTCCACTGCCGCCGCCTCCGGGGAGCAGACCTTGCAGGAAATCAAGGTTATCGGGGGAAATGGTCATGCCGACCTTCTCCATCATGTCGGCGTAGCTTTCGATCTTCTGGATGGTCGCTTCGTCAACGCCCGCGGCACGCAGCAGCGGGAGCACGTCCTTGATCATTTTGCCGGTGATGCCGTTTGACGCGTTGGGGAACAGCTCATCGAGGGAATAGCCGCCCTCGGTGGGAGGTTCTTCCGTACTGCTTTCCGTGGTACCATCCGCTGCGCTTTCCTCCGTGCCCGGCACGGGGGACTCCTTCCCCGCTTCCTCGTACAGCGCAGCGATCATTTTGTCCGGGGAGTAGGCTTCCCGCGGGCCGATGGTCAGGCTGGAAACGGTGTTGAGGGTCATGAAGGGCACGTCGCGCAGCGCCACGAGGAAATAAGCGGCGTCCTCCTTGCTCTGGAAGGCGACCTGCGCCGCAAGACACAACTCGGTCGTGCTCAGAGCGGTCACCGTTGACTTCTTGGGGAGCTTTGCCTCCAGCTCGTCCAGCACCAGTTCAAGGTTGTCGTTATATGTCCGAACGGAGTCGAATACGGTGTCCCAGTCGGCGCTGTAAGCGTCGTACATACTCGAATAGTTGTGGTAGTTCTCCGCGCAGCCCGCGTTCTGCTGGGCAAGCGCCGTCAGGCGGTCCTGCTGTGCGCGCAGACCGTCCAGCTCCGTGCTCCACGACAGCTTGGAGGTCAGCAGCAGCAGTACGGACGCCGTCAGCGCCGCGCCGCCAAGGAACACAAGACCGTACTGCCACGCGCGGTTGATGGGTGCGCGCGCGCCGGTGATGTGGTTCAGCTCCGGGTCGCCGAAGTCAAGGGCGGTGAGCGCCGCGCCCTGACAGAGCAGCCACTGCGCGCCGTAGTCGGTCTCCGCCATTTCGACGGGGACATTCAGCAGCGACGCGAGCGCCGGGGCAAGCCCCGCCTCCTTCGCCTGACCGCCGGAAAGCACGGCGCTCGTCAGGCGGGCGCGGCCGGGCATGGCGGAGAAGTAGTCGAGCACGATGCCCGCCTCATTGAGGTCGTCCTGCTGGGAATAGCCCCGCTGCAGCAGGCGCTGCAGCTTGACCTGCCCGTTGTGGACGAAGGTCAGCAGCAACAGCTCGCTCTCGGCGTTGATATAGAGGCAGACGCCGTCGTCCGTATCCGTGGAGGACTTCGCGTGCTTTGGCATGGCAAAGTCCGCGTCTACGGCGGTGGCGTGGCTGTGACCGCAGAAATCGACGGCGGCAACGCTCAGCCCCATGCTGTTGGCAAGGGCATAGTAGCGGTGGAGCATCGTGCGCGGCACCGCCCAGAGCTGCACGCGCAGATGACGCGCGTCCTCGCGCGCCTCAACGCCCACGCTCTCCCACGAAAGCTGATACTCGCCCGGGTCGATGGGGAAATACTCGTCCATGTTCGCCAGCAGCATCTGGCCGAGGCGCTGCTGCTTTTTCACCGCGGGGACGGTGACGCTCTCGCTGATGACCTGCGTGGAGCAGAGCGAAAAGACCACCTTACGGCAGCGGCGGAACAGCCCCTGCCGCAGAACCGGCTCCATCGCGTCCCGCAGGGCGTCCAGCCCCACGAGCTGACCGTCCTCGACCGCGTTCGGCGGCGTGGGCAGGATGACCCGCTCGGAAATGGCGTCGCTGCCCAGCGTCATCTGGGCGATGCGGATCTCCCGCTCGGTGATCTGCACCACCAGCGCCCTGCCGCTCAGCTTTTGCTTGCTCATAAGTGTTCCCTCCCGGACTGTGGGAATGGCACAGCCGTCCCGAAGAACGGTTCTGCCCCTCCCACAGGCTCTTGTTTTTCTCTCGCGGGCAGGTCCGCGCCTGCCCTTTTCTCTCCCGTGTTACAGACCAAAAAGGCCAAGATACGCCGCGATGAGCCGGTCGCCCCACAGCGCCGCGACCCAGATGCCCGCGGCAAGATACGGCCCGAACGCCAGCTTGCGGGGCGCGCCGCGTTTCATGCGGACCGAGTGGATGACCGCGCCGGAAACGCTGCCGAGGATCATCGCAAGCAGGATGCGCTGCCAGCCGAGCAGCAAGCCCGCCGCCCCCATCAGCTTCACATCCCCCATGCCAAGGCCATTGCCCTTCGTCACGAACCACAGCAGGAGGAAAAGAAGGCTCACCGAGAACATCCCGATGAGATACGTTTTCCAGTGCGCGGTATCGCCTGCAAGCTGCACCGCGCCCAGCAGGAAGATCGCAAGGTTCACCCCGTTGGGGATCTCGAAGGTGCGCCAGTCGATGAGCGCCACGACCGTCAGCAGGGAGAACAGCAGCGAATACAGCACCGCGCGCAGCGGCTCGGCCTGATACAGCCACGCCGCCAGCAGCCACGCGCCGCCGTTCATCGCCTCCACCACGGGGTACTGGGCGGAGAGCTTCTCCCCGCAGGCGCGGCACTTCCCTCCCTGCATCAGCCAGCTTGCCACGGGAATCAGCTCATACCAGCGCAGGCGATGGCCGCAGGCCATGCAGTGCGACGGCGTTTTCACGAACTCCTCTCCGCGCGGCAGGCGGAAGATCAGCACGTTGCAGAAGCTGCCGACGCACAGACCCAGCGCCGTCCAGAGCAGCAGCAAAAGACAGGTCATGGGAAATCTCTCCTTTTCGCTCAGGGGTCTCCCCCGCCCGCCCGGGTGATAGGGATACCGGACGGGCGGGGCGTTGTTTCAAATCGCTTGGGGATGATGTAGGGGTGGATTACTTGCCCGTGGGCTTCGGGGTCAGCTTCCAGCCGGCAGGATGACCCGCATCGCCGGCAACCTCCGTTGCGTACCACGTTGCAGATTGAGTGTTGCTCTTGAAATCGAAGTTGGTAATGTCGTAATAGGCAGAAATGTCGATTGTGCCAGCGCTTCCGCCGTTGGGAGTAACCGTAACGGCGCCTTTACTAACATCAATCTGAGCGATATCCACGAAAGTAGCGTCCTTGACATGCGCATCGGTATAAGCGAAGACAACAGCGGTCTTGATGGCGTCGAGCTGGGTGTAGTCGGAAGCCTCGTTGGCCTTCTTGATGTAGCCGGAGTAGGCGGGGACGGCGATGCCGGCGAGGATGCCCAGGATCGCGATGACGACGATCAGCTCAACGAGAGTAAAACCGGACTTGGAACCAAACTTTTTCATAGGAGTTTTCTTCCTTTCTTTGTTTTGCGTCGGATTTTATATCATCACCATGCGTCGCGGGCCCCTATCTCCCGCTCCTGAATACACGGCTTGGATATACGGATTTACAGGTATTTGTCGAATGCCTTGGTCATGTTGATCATCGGCAGGTAGATGGCGAGCACGATGATGACGACGAAGACCGCCATGAAGATGATGATGGCGGGCTCCATCAGGTTCAGGAGCTTTTTGGTGGCCTCATCTACTTCTTCATCATAGTAGTCGGCGACCTTGCCCATCATGCTTTGCAGGTCGCCGGTCTCCTCGCCCACGCCGACAAGATTCGACACCATGGGCGGAAAAATACCCGTCCGCACGAGGCTCTCCCGCAGGGGGGTACCCTCGGCGACCAGGCCGCGCGCGTCGCGGATGGCCTCCAGATAGTAGATGTTGCCCATGTTGCTGGCGGCAAGGTCCATGCTGTCCGTCAGCGTCAGGCCGGAGCCGATCAGCACCTCCATCGTGCGGCAGAAGGTGGCGCAGGCGGTCTTGACTGTCAGGTTGCCCACCACGGGGGTCTTGCGGGCGAGCCAGCCGAAAAAGTGCTTGCCCTTGTCGGTCCTGTGAAACAGGACGCCGCCCACGATCAGCGCCGCCAGCACCAGCAGCGGCACCCACCACCAGGACTTGAACCATTCGCAGACCGCCATCACGCCGAGCGTGATCTTTGGCAGCTCCGCGTCCATATCCTCAAAGGTTTTGAGGAAGTTGGGGATGATCTTCGTCATCATCACGATCAGCACGACGATCATGACCACGATCAGCACGCAGGGGTAGATCATGGCGCTGGTCACCTTGCCCTTGGTGCGCTTGCTGCGTTCGAAATAAAGCTCCATCTGGCGGAAGGATTCCTCCAGATTGCCGGAGGCCTCGCCCGCTGACACCATATTCACCAGAATGGCGGGGAAGATCTTGGGATGGCGGCGCATGGAAGTAGCAAGCGATTCGCCCTTTTCCACGTCCGCCTGCATTTCGCGGATGGCGGCGCGGAGCTTTTTATTGCCGGTCTGCTGCCCGAGCATGGAAAGCACGGACGCGACCGACACGCCCGCGCGCAGGATGGAGACGAACTGACGGCAGAACACCGCCATGTCCTTCGCCTTGGGCTTGCCGAGGAACGGGATCTCGATATCGCGGTTGAGGGTGGTCTGCTCCTTAATGTCTAAAATCGTATAACCGGCGCCGCGAAGGGAGCTTTTCGCGGTCTCGATGGACGACGCATCCAGAGAGGAGCGGACGCGCTTTCCGTTTCGGTTGATCGCCGTATAGTTGAATCCGGGCATGGAGCCGCCCTCCTTTCTCAGGTCTGCCGCCCTGTCTTGAATTTATCAGGCTCGTTGGCGGCGGCGAGGGCAGTCTCCAGCGAAATCACGTGACGGTCGACCAGATCCTCCAGCGCGTCGTCCAAAAGCTGCATCCCGTACCGCTTGCCGGTCTGGATGGCGCTGACGATCTGGAAGGTCTTGCTTTGCAGGATCATGCTGCGAATGGCGGGGGTGACGACCATGATCTCGAATACCGCCGTGCGGCCGCCGCCGATCTTCGGCAGGAGGGTCTGGCCCACGGCACACTCCAGCACGTCCGCCAACTGGATGCGGATCTGGTTCTGCTGCTCGGCGGGGAACGAATCGATGATACGGTCGATGGTGTTGGCGGCGCCCTTGGTGTGCAGCGTGCCGAACACCAGATGGCCCGTTTCGGCGGCTGTGATGGCGGTGGAGATGGTCTCCAGATCGCGCATCTCGCCGACTAAGATCACGTCGGGGTCCTGACGCAGCGCAGCGCGAAGTCCCGCGGCAAAGCTGCCGGTGTCCGCGCCCACCTCGCGCTGGTTGATGATACATTGATCGCTCGCGTGCAGGTATTCGATGGGTTCCTCCAGCGTGATGATGTGGCGGCGCTGGGTGTGGTTGATGTGGTCGAGCAGCGCCGCGAGCGTGGAGCTTTTGCCCGAGCCGGTGGGGCCGGTGACGAGCACCAGTCCGCGGGGTTTATCCGCCTGCGCCACCACCACGGGCGGTAGGCCCAATTCCTCGGCGGTGGCAATGCGCAGCGGCAGCAGGCGAAGCGCCAGCGACGTCATGCCCCGCTGACGGAACACGTTACAGCGCATACGCACCAAATCGTGATAGGTCACGGCGAAGTCCGCCTCGCCCAGTTCATGAAATTCCTTGAGAAGTCCGGGCGTGATCAGCTCCTGCACATAGGCGGTGGTATCCGCCTCGGTCAGCGGGACCTCTCCAAAGTTGGTCAACTCGCCGTCCAGTCGAAAAATGGGGGGCTCCCCCACCGTGAGGTGAATGTCGGAGGCGTTGCGCTCCAGCGCGTCATGAATGAGTGTTTCCAGGTCGATCATGCGCCGTCCTCCAAAGGATGAGTTTCTTCCGCCACATTTTCAACGCTGATGCGCTGCATCTCGCTGATGGAGGTCGTTCCCTCCAGCACAAGGCGGCGGGCGCTTTCGCGGAGGGTGTGCATCCCCTCGGCGATGGCAGTCTCCCGCAGCGTGCCCGTGTCGCAGCGGTGGGAGATCATCGTGCGCATACGGGGCGTGATCTCCATGATCTCGTAAATGCCGATCCGGTCGAAATATCCGGTACCGGCGCAGCGCTGGCAGCCCACCGGCTCGTAAACCTCGGCGCTGTCCTTCTCCTCCGGCGTCAGTCCCAGATATTCCAACTCATGCTCTAAAAGAACGTGCCGCCGCTTGCAGTTGGGGCAAAGACGGCGCACAAGGCGCTGGGCGATGATGCCGGTCAGCGCGTCGGCGATGAGGTAGCTTTCCACGCCCATGTCCAGCAGGCGCGTGACGCTGCTGGCAGTGTCGTTGGTATGCAGCGTACTCACCACGAGGTGACCCGTGATGGACGCCTGCACGGCGATGGACGCGGTCTCGCGGTCGCGGATCTCGCCGATCATGATAATGTCGGGGTCCTGACGCAAAATGGAACGCAGGGCGTTGCCAAAGGTCAGGTTCGCCTTGGGATTCACCTGCACCTGATTCACGCCGTCCACGTTCGCCTCCACGGGGTCCTCCACCGTGACGATGTTCACCATGTCGCTGTTCAGCTCGTTCAATGCGGTGTAAAGCGTGGTGGATTTACCGGAGCCGGTAGGTCCGGTGACCAGCACGATCCCGTTGGGATGGCGCAGGATCTCGTCGAATTTTTCCAGTTCCGACCCCGTCAGGCCAAGGGCGCGCTTGCTGCGGCGCAGCGCCTTTTTCTGCGTCAGTCGCATCACGCACTTTTCGCCATAGACCGTGGGGAGCGTGGAAACACGCACATCGTATTCCCGGCGGTCCACCAGGATGGAAAAGCGGCCGTCCTGCGGTCTGCGCTTTTCGGAAATGTCCAGATTGCTGAGGATCTTAATGCGCGCGATGATGGCGGGCAGCAGCTGCAGGTCGTAAGTGGCGGTGGTGTACAGCACGCCGTCCACTCGGCAGCGGACCCGGACCTTGTCCGGTCCGGACTCCACGTGGATATCGGAAGCGCGTTGGCGCACCGCCTGCTCCACAAGGGAGTTCACCAGCACCACCACGGGGGAGGCGTTGACATCCTCCTGAAAGACCTGATCTTCCAGAGAGGCGCTCTCCCGCTCGTTGGTCTGGGTGTAAAGCTCGGCAGCCTCCTGCATCTCCTCGCTGCCGTAGCAGCGGTCGATGGTCACGAGAATGTCGGATGTTGTCGCTAAAAATGGCTTAATGCGACACTTGCTGGCAATGGCGACCATGTCGCGCCCCTTCATGTTCATGGGCTCGTTCATGGCGACATACAGCGTGCCGCTGTCCTCCGGATCAAACTGGAAGGGCATCATTGTATATGTACGCAGGATATCCGGGCGAACCGCCTGTCGGACATCCATGGGGATGGTCATTTCGTAAAGGTGCACCACGGGGGTGCGGGTCAGCGAGGACAGGGCTTCGATGACCTGTTCCTCGGGCAGGATGGCGCGCTCCAAGATCAGCTCGCGGATGGACTTGTTCGTTTCCTCCTGAGCATGACGCAGCTCGTCCGCCTGTTCCGCGGTCAAAAGCTGCTGTTCCAGCAGGTATCGCAGGAGCTTTTCGTTCATGCGCGCCCTCCTTTCTCTTGTTTTTCGGGGCAGAAATTATTTTTGAATCAGTGCTTTTCAAAAGTGTGAGACGACAGACCCGCCAGGCTCTCAAACGCGAATGAGCCGCTGACGCGCCTAACGTCTCTTTTTTTATGCTCCCCCTCCCCCGGCGGGGCGGAATTGCCCCGCCGGGAAGAGGTGGTCCGAATGGTTGATCTGTCTTACGTCGTCAAATTACTTGACGTTGATGATGAGGTTCGCGCTGGCGCTGCGGGTGTTGTAGTTGACCGTCACCTTCTGACCGGCAGGGTCAGCGAAGCTGCCGATGCTCAGATCGCCAAACTTCGCGATGAGGTTCGCAAGCTCGGTCACAGCCTCGAGAGAGGTCTTGGCATTGCCAAGCGCCGTGAGGTCGTTCTCCGTCAGCGTCACACCGTTGAGGGTGATGCTCGCGCTGTCGGGCAGCAGGTTCTGCGCCTTGGCAACGATCTTGCCGAGGTACTGCGCAACATAAGTGTCGCCCTTGCTGCCGACGATGTCCTTCATGGTCTGGCTCGTGAGCGCGGCGGCAAGCTCGTTCGCGGTCTTGGTCTGGATGCCATTGGCGGCATCGAACTTCAGGCTGTTGAGCAGGTCGATCTTCTCCTGATACTTCGTCTGTTCGGCAGAGCCGTTATTCAGAATATCCGACACATTGATCGCGCCAAGCTTGGCATCCAGCTTTTCGGCGAGCTTTGCCTTGCCCTCGGTCTTGATGGTGGAAACGAGATTCGCCAGAACCGCACCGTCCTTGGCAGCGGCGGTCTTCTCGGCATTGAAGTTGAGTCCGAGCTGCACGAGCGCGCTGTAGATCAGGTAATCCTTCAGATCGGGGTTCTTCGCCAGCATATCCTTCAGCGTAGTGGAGGAATTCAGCGCAGTATCAAGCTCATCGGCTGCCATCTTGACGATCTCACCCTTGAGGGTGGCAACATCGACCTCAGCCTTTATAGCGCCTGCCTTGACCGTGATGGTCTTTTCAGCAAGGATAGCATTGATATCGCCGACCGTCTTGAGATCCAGCGTGATATTGGAGGGCGTAATGGTAGCCGTGGGGTAATTGGAAAGAACCATCTTAGCCATCGACAGCATCTCGTGGTTGTTCGCCTTATTGACGATCCAAGCCTCGTTGATGTTCTCATCCGCAAGCTTCTCCTTGATCTGCTTCTGGATGAGAGCGTCCACATTGAGCGCGTCGATGTCCTTCTCGATCAGCGGCCACACGGCGTTGATGAGGGCGGTGTTGTCAAGACCCTTGAGGGTGCCGCCGCTGGTGGTAGAGGAAACGATCTTCGTCCAGTTGGTATCGACCCAGCTCTCCACCACGGGCATCAGAGCATTTTCGATGCTTTCGACAGTGGTGTTCGTCAGCTTGATGTCGTACTTGGCAAGCGCATCCGTGACCTCTTTGTAGAGGGCGGGGATCTCCTTCTTGAGACCCTTCTGCGCCTCAGCGACGACCTTATCCTTGGTGCCGTCGTTATAGGTGAACTGCGCGGCGATCTGGTCGAGGCCGTCGTTATAAGCCTTCTGGATGTCCTTGCTGATGTTGAGACGCAGATAGTTCTCATTGCCCTCGTACTTGTACTCGAGCAGACCGTTGCTGTTGAGCTTCGGCGTCACGACGAGCTTATAGTTGTAGGTGTAAGCGTCGGTCTTCGCCTTGATGTCCGCGTTGGCAGAGCGATCAAAGTTCACCTTCAGGTCGATATTGAACTCGAACTTGTCGGTGTAGGCAGTACCCTGCGCCTTCATCTGCTTGTAGATCTCCTTGGAGATGGCAGTGCCGAGCTCCTTGGCGATCTGGGACTTGCTGCCCTCGAGGGTGGTGTTGCCGTCGCCGACCTTGATGGTGGCGTAGGTCTTACCGTTGAACACAACGTCCACATTGCCGCAGACATAGTTGCCCTTGCCGTCGTGGAAGTTCGCCCACAGGCTCTTGCCCTCTTTCTTGAGAAGGTCGACGACCTGCGTCTTGATCTCGCTCAGGGACTTATTGGTGAGCACGATGCCGGTCTCGGACTCGACAGCGTTCTTAACGCTGGTCAGGAAACCGTCGATATCGTCGGGAGTGGGCTTGCTCGTGGTGCCGGTGATGATCGCGTTGGCGAGCTTGTTCGCCTGCTCGATGGCGGAGACGACCTGGCCGTCCTTGACCTCGAGAGCGACGTTCCAGGTGACCTCGCGCTCGGTCTTGTTGTCGCCGGAGGTGAAGTTTGCATTCACATCCTCGACCTTGACCATGGACTTGACAACGTCCTTGACCTGCTGGAGCTGTGCATCCGTCAGGTACTTGTTGTCCTTGTTGACCTGATCAACGGCGCTGACAACGGCGTTCTTCATGTCGCTGAATCTGTCGTTGACCTGCTTGACGGACTTGAGAACGGCATTGCCGATCAGGTCCTCGGAAACGACCACGGGTGCCTTCGCCTGCCAGACCGCGTACAGGGTGATAATGGGATAGTTAGCGGTCAGCGTGATGGTGCTGTTCGCGGGGTACGTCGCAGCCGTGGCGGTCTTTTCCGTCGCCCAGCCCAGGAAGTTGTAGCCGTCGCGGGTGGCGGTAGCGGTCACGGGGAAGCTGTAAGCGGTGCTCGTCGTCGTCGTGGAGACGGGAGACGCACCGATCAGCGTGCCGCCGTTGGCGTCAAAATACAGGGCATAGGTGTAGGCAGTCACAGGGGGGTTCACCGGGGGATTCACCGGGGGATTCACGCTCGGGGTGTTATCCGGCTTCGCGTTCTGCACGAGGTGAGACATACGGTAAATCACCGCTGCCACCTGCGCACGGGTAGACAGATCGTTCGGGCGGAACGTGCCGTCCTCAAAGCCGTTGACCAAGCCGTGACGCTGGCACTGCTTGACCGCGGCGAGCGCATACGCGGGGATCGCGCTCTCGTCGACCATGACGGAGACGGAACCGGTCTCGGGCAGAGTCACCTTCCAAGCCTTGCGATAGAGGTCGAGGTAACGCTCGATCATGGCGCACATCTGCGCGCGGGTGATGGGATCGTTCGGGGCGAACTTGCCGTTGCCCACGCCGTCTACGATCTTGTTGGCAGCCGCCCAGTTGATGGCCGCGGTGTACCATTCACCGGGAGCCACATCAACGAAAGCGCTCTGGCTGCTGTCGCCCTTCGCACCGTGGAAACGGAACAGGACCGTGACGAACATCGCACGGGTCATGTTATCCGCGGGGGCGAAGGTCTTGTCCGCGACGCCGTTGAAGTAACCCTTCGACGTCACATAGTCTACGAACTGGTAGTACCAGTCGGATCTGCTGACGTCCGTGAAATCGTCAGCTTTTTCCGCCAGCGCTGTGGGCACCAGGGAAAAGACGATGCACAATGCCAGCAGAGCACTCAAGATACGCTGCTTTTTCATCTTCTTAACCACTCCTTTTTTTTACTGATGATCTTCGAGTACCGCAAAAGGGTGTCAGCGTTTCCGCCCCAAGCGCTGCTCGCAGCATCCAAAACCTGTCCCTGTCCGGGCGTGCGGATAGACGCACGTACTGACAGTAATACAGTCTACATAAAGTCTATCAGATATTTTCTCTTTTTGCAAGCAGTTCTTGCTTTTTTTTCTATATCCTTCCAGGGGTCTTACATTCGAAAATGAATCGCCGCGAATTGCTCGGACAAGTCTCACGTGAGACCGCCCTATCCTTCTTCAAAACAGGAGAACGCCGGATAGTAGCGCAGCGGGATGGGCTGTCCGAGCGCGGCAGAGCGATTCTTGAGGACCTTGAGCTCCAGCTCGCGGGGGTCCTTGCGCTTTTCCTCGTCGATGTTGAAGCCGGGTCTGCCCGCGCCGCGCGCCTGAAGTCCCAGCAGCACATCGGCGGAGTAGTCGATGCCGCCGGATTCCTTGAAGGCGTTCATGGAGACTTCCAGATTATAATTCTCGCGGTTGAAGGAGGAAATGGCGAGGATGGTCAGCCCGTGCTGGCGGGAGAGCTTTTTCAGCGCGCAGACGATGCGGTCAAGGTTTTGCTTGTCGGTGAAATGGACGTCCACCGGGGCGATGATCTGGAGATAGTCGATGAGCACCACGGGCTTTTGTCCGGTCTCGGCTATGTGGCGCGCGACCTCCGCGCGGATGTAGTCCAGCCCCGTTTCGTGGTCGCCCTCGCGGAAATAGAGGTGCTTTGCATAGGAGGCGTAGCGCGTCTGCGCCAGCTCCAGATGCGCGAGATCCTGCGCACTGTAGCCCGCCCAGCGCCTGCCGTCTAAAACACCGCGCGCGGTCTTGGCAAGGCGGCGGCGCGCGGAGGTGTCGAGCAGGAAGGATTCGCGGGAAACGGAACGAGCCATCAGCTCCCAGGTCATCATTTCAAGGGAGAAAATGAGAACGTCGCGCCCCTGCATGGCAAGCTGATCGGCGATCTGCATACAAAAGGCGGTCTTGCCCAGCGAGCTGACCGCACCGATCACATAAAGTCCGTCGTAAAGTCCGCCGTCCAGCGTCTGATCCAGCCCCTCAAAGCCGGTTTTGAGCGCGGGGCGCTTTGCCTGCGCCTCGATATAAGCGCGGAATGCCTCCATCTGCCCCGCGGCGGAGGTCTCGGCATAGGGGGGCGGCTGCTGCGCCTGCCGATCCTCGACCGCCTGCGCCAGAAATCGCGCCGCGCCCTCGCGGTCGGCGCAGAGAAATTCGTTCAGATCCTTGCCGGTGGGAACGCCCGGGCAGCGGTACAGCCAGGGGAATTCCTCCGCGAGGGCGGCTGCCCACGCGTTGCCTGCCGCGTCATTGTCCGTCAGCAGCAGGATGGGGGCGGGTCGATCCAGTCCGCGCAGCAGAGCCGCCGCCTTTTCGCGGTTGCCCGCGCCGTTCAGCGCGGCGGCCCGATAGCCCAGCTCCTCTGCCGAGAGCGCGTCAAAGGCGCCTTCCAAAAGGAAGACCGGCTCTTCCCCGCCCGCAGTCAGCAGCTCCGGCTGAAAGAGCGGCGAAGGCTGCCCCTTCTCGTTGAGATAGCGCTTTTCCGCGACGGCGCGGCGCACGCAGCGCCCGTTTTCGCATGGCAGCACCACGCAGTCATGCTCAGGGTCGTAGCCAAGGCGGAATCTCGTCACCGTGGCGTCGGAGAGCCCGCGTTTGGCAAAATAATCGGTTTTTCGGCGGTGAGAAAAGCAGCTTTCGGGGTAGGAGGCGGGCAGCGTTTCCCTGCTCAGGCGGTCAGCGGGGCGCGCCTCTCCCGCGTCGCCGTGCCCGTAGCGCTTGCTCGCAAGCGCCAGAGCGTCGTGCGGCGAGGTGAGGTTTTCGTCAATCGCCAGCAGATCGAAGAGGTCATAGTCCGCGCCGCAGGCGAAGCAGTGTACCTTTTGCCGCTTTGCGTCGTATCCCATGGAGGGATCGCGGTCGAGATGCTTTGGATTTAGGCAGCGAAAGCGCTTTTGCGGGTCAATACCCCGGTCGTAGAGATAGTCAACGATGCGGGGGCGCAGGTCGTTAAAGGTGTCAGGCATAGGCTCTCCTCCTTTTCTTCCGTTATTATAGCATAAGACCCCGCGGAGGATGGATTCCCGCGGGGTCTGTAAGATATCTTAAGATATCAATAAGGGGATTTTCGGTAAAAATGGAAAATATGAAAAAAATTAGATGAAACAAATATAAAAGTATGATTCGACAGAAAATATCTGTATAAAAGTTTGAAAAACATGGAAAAATGGCTTGGGTGATTTTGGGTCTCCTGCACGACTTGAGGTCGGCTTTGCACGAAATGAAGTCGTCTTAGCACGGCTCGAAGTCGGAATTGGACAGGCTGTGACCCTCGTTTTTTCCACAGGATGGGCACAGACGGTGGAGAACTTCCGTGAAAAGTAGGCGTTTTGGTGGGAAAATCGGACTTTTGTCGTCAAATTTCCGTTTTTTGTGGATATCTTTTCCACGGATGCTTTGATCTTCGATCTGTATTTTGGAAGTAATTCGAAGAATTCAGACGTGGTTTCGTGCAGTTGCTGAGGGGTCACTGCGTGCTCTGGGGCGGCTTTTTAGCGGGCTTTTTCTTCGCCTCGATCTGCTTGACCGTCTTGTTTTTTTCGATCTGCTGGATGTAGCTCTGCATGGTGGCGTCAATGCCGACGTTCATCTTGCCACCGAGGAAGGTATTGATGTCGTCATAGTCGAAATCCATGTGGATCGAGCCGCCCGAGACGTCCTCGATCTCCTCCACCGCCTTATTGAACGGGCGGATGATCGCCTCGTCATAGTTGCGGTTTTTGACGTCCTCCTTGGTCGGCAGGCCGATGTAGTGGATGATGTCCTGAATTTTTACGCGGAAGCTGCCGTCGTCATCGACGGGCGCTTTCCGCGCGCGGTAGAAGAGATAAAACGCCATGCGGTAGGCATTTTCGCTCAGATGACCCATCCAGTCGGGGATCAGCTGGTAATACTGGGTCAGGAAGTGGCGCACGTTCTCGGCGAAGGAAATGCGCACCTCGCCGGTGTACTTTTTGATGGATGCCTCGGTCGCCAGATGGGTGATATAAAAGGATTCAAAATACTTTTTGAAGGATTCCGCGGTGATCTTCATGCCCGTGATGGACTGCATATCCTTCTTGATCTGGCGGTAGGCGGCGTCTCTGGATCGCAGACCCGCCCAGTCCATGTACTCCTCGATGGTAAAGCTCGCGGTGTTGTTTCGCCAGTTGTCAGCGTTGCCGCGCATCAGGGTGTAGATCAGCAGGCGGTGCGCCGTCCAGGAGAGATTTTTCGTGTATTCCGCGACGGCCTCAAAGATGATGGTCATTTCGTAATCCTTGTTGCGGTAGCGGATGTTCTGGTTGCCGTAGGCGTCAGGCTCGGAATAGGTCACGGTGATGCCGTTGGAGGAGGGATGAAATTCCCTGCCGCGCTTCATATTCGCCCAGACGCCGCAGATGAAATAGGTGGCGGGGCTGTTGCCCAGCACATCGTATTCCTGCACCCTCGCGGTGACGGTCTTATCAAAAATATCCAGCAGCGTGGCGGCGAACGTGACGGTCTCCGACGCGCCGATGGACACCGCCTCTGCCACCGCCTCCGGCGAAGACAGATCGTGTGTCTGAAGATAACTGTCCATCAGGGGATAAATGTCGCCGAAGTCAAAGACGTTCATCTGATTTTTGAACTTTCTGGGGTGCTCTTTTTCCAGCGGCTTCAGCTTGTTGTATGTATCCAGCATTTCCTGAAACTGTTCGGATTCCAGAAAACGCAGGGGGGTGTCCTTCAATTGCTCTGCCGGTTCGGGGAACTGGGACATGGTGCGACCCTCCTTTTGGGAAAAGATTGCTTTTTTAGAAGCTTAGTATAGCATAAGTTGAAAAAAAGGGAAAGAAAAAGTTTTTTTCGCAAATCGCGAGGAAAATATTCTCATCGCTCGGACAGGTCTCACGTGAGACCTGTCCGAGCGGCGCGTTATTTGTCCGTCAGCAGCGGCTGCCGTTGATGATCTTTCGGATCTGGCGCTCGCTAAGGCGGAATTGGGCCGCGAGACTTCGGTAGTTAGAGCCATTAAACAGGGCGCGAATGTCCCGATCGCGGGCGCCGCGCTCCAGCGATTCCCGCTTGGGAACGTACAGCGTTTGTCCGCCGCACAGCAGCGTCAGGTGGACGAACGCCTCCATACCGATGGTGTCCACGATGTCTCGGTACTCCTCCGGGATATCGTCCGTGCGGATGTGGCGGGCAGGGGGGATGCAAGTGGTAGACATAACATTTTTCTCCTCTCTGAAATCAGGTGTGAAACAGGACGAATTCCTAAGTCTCACGTGTGACTTGTCCGGCTTTGTCCAAAGAACTGTTTCTACCATTCAGCGCCGCCGAGGGAGGCGTTGTATCCTTCGGTCGAACAGAGCGGAAAATTTATTCCTTTTCGCGAGAGAATATCGCTTGTAAAAACAAAGAGAAAATTGTCCAAGTGTCGCCGCTGCCGTTCTGAGCTTTTCCGGAGTGATGAGAAAAAGGGCGGAAGACCGACTTGGAAACGTGCAGTTCGCTGTGTGTAATTTTCGGAATTCCGACGTGCTCTCGTGCATGATGTTTTAGGCAGATGTTTGGGAAAGTACGACTTGAAAACGTGCAGATGAGAAGAAAATCAGTTCCAAGAGATTGGATATCGGCGCGTGATTAAAACACCAGATGTAGTGAATTTGGACAAGTCTCACGTGAGTTTTTGTGGGAAGGCGTTCCGATTTCGGCAAGAAATCGAAAGAAGTCTGCACGAAACCAAGTCGGAAATCAGCTGGAACAGGGAAGCGTGGGTGCACGAAACTAAGTCGGAATTCGTCGAAGGCAGGGGAGAGCGCTGCACGAAATCGAGTCGGAATTCGTCGGGGAAAGGGGAAAGCGGGCGCACGAAACCAAGTCGGAATTCGTCGAGAAGATGGAGGAGATGCCGCACGAAACCGAGTCGGAATTCGGCGAAAGCAGGGGAAAGGCGCTGCACGAAACCGAGTCGGAATTCGGCGAAAGCGGGGGAAAGGCGCTGCACGAAATCAAATCGGATTTCACCGGAGCGATCACTGCTGATCGGGGCAGGGGAGGGGGAGGCCTTTTTTTCCCGGTGCGGCGTAAAGCCCTTCGCGCAGAAGATGACCATTTACCTCAAATTGAGATCGTTGCGATGGTCGGTGCGTTCTATCGCCTGCTTGACATGGTGCACGAATTTTCAATGCTGCGCACGCGCTCGGCGTGGAGGCAAAGGAGATCGCGCAGTATGCCGACAGATGTATGTTCTGTGTGTCCGAGGATTTTGGCGCGCCGATCGGCTCACTGGTCTGCGGGAGCAAAGAATTCATTTATGAGCTTCGCCAGACGCGCCGCCTGCTCGGCGAAGATCTGCGCCAGGGCGGCGCTGCCGCTGCCCCCGCGATCTATGCGCTGCGGCACAACATTCTCCTTTTGAACGAGGATAACCGCCGAGCGGAGAAGCTTGCCGAGGCGATTCATGGCTTGGACGAGACCCGCGTTCGTCGGGTGTTCCATCTGGGAATTTCTGAAGAGGACTACGGTAAGGACAATTCAGATCTTCAAGACCGTTGACTGCGAAATGACGCAGTAAACGGCAGAGCGCAAGGATAAGAGCGATCCCCGAACCGGTCTGACAATGAACGGTTCGGGGATCCTTTTGTATTTATGGACTTGGCGGGCTTTACCGGGGGAGGGGAGGGAGGTCGGCTGCTTTTTTGCTTTTTCAGTATTGCGATGCGCTCCCGCGTGCGTTACGACGGAAGTTCGTGCTTGAGGTTGCGAAGATGCAGATAGACCGTGTTCTTTGAGATCCCCAAACTGGCGGAGACATACACGACTGCGTCCTTGATGTTGAAGATGCCCTGTTGGTAGAGCTGGCGGATGATCTCCTTATTGCGGTTGGTGGAGGGAATATTCGGCGATGCAGAAACGCTCTCTCTCGCCTTTGCCATCGCGGTGGAGATGACCTCATCAATGTCGGCATTAAAGCTCTCGGTCTCTCGGGATATGGTCAGGTCGGAGGTGGTGGGGAGGAATGTGGAGATGAACTGCGAAAACGGCACATCGCACTGGAAGTTCATACAGACGAGTCCGATGATGCGCTCCCTCTCGCCGATCACCGGGATCGTCACAGATTTAAGAGTGCGCCCCTCTCTCCTGTTGAAGTAGACCATGGAGTGCGGGGTCTGGCTTTTCTGAATGTCGTGCAGCATGGAGAGCGCCAGGTCGGTGATCGGCGCGCCCACCTCGCGCTTGGTGTAATGACCGTTGATGATTTTAATTACAGAGTGGCTCAGCTCCTCCAGACTGTGGAGCACGATCTCATAGCTGTCGCCAAGATAGAGCGCGAGACCGTCCAGCATATATTGGTAGGATCGAAGGATCTCACGATCCACTTCTGTCAGCTCAAATTTTTTTGGTGCCACAGGTTTTTATCCTTTCTTGAACAAATCTTTTCTCTATTATACCGCCAAAAATGGCAAAGTGCAACAAAAACCTAATAAAAATTAATGCAAATGAGATAATTTAACGTGAATGAGAAAAAAACTATTGACTAAATTATAATTCATTGCTAAGCTAAAGTTAACCTGACCGGCAGCCTATTTCATATGTGTGTGCTGGGCTGTCAGGGCAAGAAATACTATGCCGCGCCAGCGGCAGGATGGGAGACAATTTATGGAAAAAATCGAAACGACTCAGGCACCGGCCGCGATCGGCCCCTACTCTCAGGCAGTTTGCATGGGCAGGGCGGTGTTCACCTCCGGTCAGATCCCGGCTGTTCCCGAAACCGGCGTTATTCCTGAGGGCATTGAGGCGCAGGCGCACCAGTCCTGCAAGAATGTGGCCGCCATTCTGACCGCTGCGGGCAGCAGCATGGAAAAGGTCGTCAAGACGACCTGCTATCTGGCGGATATGGCGGACTTTGCCACCTTCAACGCCGTTTACGAGCAATACTTCACCCAGAAGCCCGCGCGCTCCTGCCTAGCGGCGCGTGCGCTCCCCAAGGGCGTGCTGTGCGAGATCGAAGCGATCGCAGAGCTCGACGCCTGAAAACGATCCGACAAACCACATTCTATCTGAAGGAGGAAATTACAGTGAAAGCAAAGAAAGAACTGTCCACGGGACTGGCACTGCTCGGCTTCTTGCTGCCGCTCGCGGTATTGCTGACCCTCATTTTCCAGGGCGTGAGCATTATGCTCGGCCTGACGGCGGCGATCTGCGTGGAGGGTCTCTTCGGCATCTACCTCGGTTACTCCTGGGATGAGCTGGAAGAGTCCGCCATGAAGGGCATTGGCCGCGTCAACCAGACTGTGATCGTGATGATCCTCATCGGTATGCTCATCGGCGTGTGGATTTCCGCCGGCAGCGTGCAGACCATGCTCTACTACGGCGTGAATCTCATCAACCCGAAGGCATTCCTGCCGATCGCTTTCATCATCTGCATCATCACCTCCATCGTCACCGGTACCTCCTGGGGCACCGCGGGCACAATGGGCATCGCGCTGATCGGTATCGCGCAGGGTCTCGGCGTTCCCGTTGAGATGGCGGCGGGCGCGATCATCTCCGGCGCGCTGGTCGGCGATAAGCTCTCCCCGCTGTCCGATACCACGCTGCTGGCCTCCGCGACCTCCGGCGTCAAGCTGTTCGACCACATCACCTCCCTGCTTTTCGTGACCGTTCCCGCCTCGCTCATCTCCATCGTGGTGTATGGGCTGCTGGGGATGCGCTACGCCTCGAGCGACGTTGACCTCTCCGCCGTGAAGGTCCTCTCCGACAGCCTGCTCGGCTCCTGCCATGTCAGCGTGCTGATGCTGGTGCCGCTCCTGTTCGTTCTGGTGCTCTCCGCCATGCGCAAGCCCACCATCCCCGTCTTTGCCGGAGGTCTGGTCATCGGCTGCATCTGGGCGATGGTCTTCCAGGGTGCTTCCCTGAACGATGTGATCTCCGCTGCCATCAACGGCTTTGTGAGCGCAACCGGCAATGCGGATGTGGACAAGCTCCTCTCCCGCGGCGGCGCCCTCAGTATGGCGGAAACGATCTTCCTGTGCATCGGCGCGGGTATGTTCTCCGGTATTTTCGAGCGCACCGGCGTGCTCCATCGCCTGATGGACAGCCTGTGCAAGGTTGTCAAGTCTGTCGGCGGTCTGGTGCTTTCCCTGACCGTGACCGGCATTGTGCTGATGTTTGGCGGCGCGGGTCAGTCCTGCACCCTCAGCCTTCCCGCCATCGCGTTCAGAAACGCGTTCGACGATATGGACGTCAATCCCTGCGTCATGTCCCGCACGCTTGAGTGCACGGGAACCGTGCTCGGCTCCATCGTGCCCTGGGACGCCTCTGCCATCCTGTATACGGGTCTGTTCGGCGTGTCCGTCGCCCAGTATCTCCCCTTCAACCTGATCGCGCTGCTCTCTCCCATTCTCGCGGTCGTCACGGCGTTTATCGGCTTCGGTGTGTTCAAGAGCAATGAGACGGTGCATTTCACGCTCAAGTGCAAGAAGTACGACAAGCAGACCGGCAAGCCCCTCTAAGGAGTGCGCATATGACAGGAATCGAACTGGAAGCTGCCCTGACAGCCTTTCCGCGCAGCAGGCTGTGCGATTTTGCTACCCCTGTGCACCGTCTGCCGCGTCTGGAGCGGAAGCTGAATACCTGCCCGCTCTACATCAAGCGCGACGACCTCAACGGCGTCGGCTCCGGCGGCAACAAGGTCCGTCCGCTTGAATACCTGCTGGGCGAGGCACAGGCGCAGGGCTGCGATGTGGTGATCGCCTCCGGGCAGGAGAACTCCAACTTGTGCTCTATCGCCGCATCCGCCTGCTGCCGGCTGGGGCTCAAGTGTATTCTGGTGCACAACAACGATCAGCCCACGCGCCTTGCGGGCAACATCCTGCTCAACAAGCTCTCCGGCGTGGAGGAGCACTATGTGGGCCCCATCCCGGAAACGGAACGCAACGACTATGTGGCGGCGCTGGCTGAGCGCTTGCGTCAGGAGGGGAAAAAGCCCTTTGTCGTGGAAAATGGCGCGACCTCCGTTCATGCTGCCGTCGGCTATTTCCACCTGCCGATCGAGCTGGTGAATTCTCCCGCCGGCGCGCAGATCCACGATCTGTTCGTCCCCGGCGGGAACGGCGGAATGGCAGCGGGCATCGTGTACGGCACAGCCCTTCTGGGTGCACCCTTCCATGTGCACGTCGTCTCTGTGGAGAACACGAAGGAGGAGCTTGAGAGCATACTCGACGATCTTTTCCGCGGATTGGAGCGCTACACCGGCCTTACGCCTCCTGTTCCCATCTCGTCCGTCATGACCGTTCACGGGCAGTACCGCGGCGACGGCTGGGGAATTCCCACCGAACAGTCGGACGCGATGATCGAGCAGATGGCGCAGCTGGAGGGCGTGCTCCTTGAGCGCATCTACACGGCCAAGACGGCTTGGGGTATGTGCGATCTGCTCCGCCGCGGCGAGGTAAAAAGCGACGGTGCGTGCCTGGTCCATTCGGGCGGCTTCGCCTCTCTCTTCTACCAGTACGGATAAAGGTACAGGCACCTCAAAAGGCAATAGAGAAGTCTCTTTTGACCGGCAGCACGACTTGCACAGTGCTGCCGGTCAAGCCTGTTCAGGGGCAGGCGCAGCACACGTTTTTCCGCGCAAAGGTCATAATTCCAAGGCATTTTCTGAAATTCGGCGTATCGTGCTGCAAAAGCGGCGTTGTCCAGAGAAGAAAAAAATCCGACGCAAATGCGTCGGGTTTTTTTGTATAGGACCCGTTTTGGGCGGTTTTTGTTTTCCGTAAGTCAGTCGTCCAAAACCATTTTGAGCGTCTCCACGGTGCGGCGCAGCTCCTCCAGATTTTCAAGGCAGGTGTCAAGCTTTTTCCTGGCGGTGTCCTTGTCCACGTCCGTGCTGAGATCCAGCTCCTTCAGTTGGGCGATGCTACGCCGGACCGATCTTCCGAAGGAGTCGACCGTCCGCAGGGGGTTGGCGCTCTGGACGGGCTTTGCCGGGGGAGGGGGGAGTTCGGCTGCCTTTGCCCATGCGATGGCGCGGTGCACCAACGCGGGCAGGTCGCCCTTGGCGTCGTTCCGGGCAACATACTCCTCTACGACGGGCTGAAGATGGATGTTTTTCTGACGCGCCAGCTCATAGGCGTCGGTCATGGTCATCTGCCCGTTTTCCGCCCACGCGGTAACGGTCTCATCCAGATTCAGAAGATCCAGATACCGCTCCACGGTGGCGCGGCTCAGATCGACCTGAGATGCCATCAGCTCCGACTGCTCCTTCACATTATCGGGGAGCCCGCCCTCTTCCGCCAGCGTGCTGCGCAGGGTCTCCAACTGGCGCGCCATGTCGAAGGCGGAGATATTCCGGCGGTGGATGTTGGCGCCCATCAGCGCCCGCAGCTCGGAAAGCTTACTGTCGTAATGGCGGATCTTGCAGGGCACGGTGGCGCGGCCCAGCTTTCGGGAGGCGTGGACGCGCCGGTGACCGCTGATGATGCGGTAACGGCCTTCCGTGTCCGACGGGGTGACGATGATATCCTCCAGCAAGCCGTCCTTTTCCATGGAGTGCATGGTGGAGAGGAATTCCTCATCCTCCGCCATGGAAAAACGGTTCAGGGGGTTATCCTCCAGCGCGTCCAGCGGGATCTGGTGGGTGAATTCACCGTTCACGGCGCTGGCATTGGCAGTGGTCTTTTGCAGCGTGGAGAAAATGGAGGGATTCTTCTTGCTCGCCATTCATCAGCCCCCCATTCTTTCAAGCATTTCGTCGCACAAAGCAGTATAATCTGCGGTCGCGGCGCAGCGGGGAGAGAAGAAGCAGAGGGGCTGGAGCGCCAGAGGCGCTTTTTTGACGTCAATATTCTTGCGGATGAAGGTGCGGAACGCAAGATCGGGCAGCATGGCAGGGAAGTGGGAGATCATTTCCTTATCGAGACTGGAGCAGACCTCCACCGCCGTCATAAAGATGCCCAGCACGCGAATGTCGGGGTTGGCGATCTCGCGGACGGACTGGATGGTTTCCAGCATCACGTCATAGCCCTCGATGGAGTTCTTGTCCACCTTGATGGGGATGAGAACATACTCAACGGCGACCAGCACGTTGATGTTAAAAAGGCTTTCGAGAGAAGGGGAGCAGTCGAAGAATACAAAATCGTATGTATCGGGAAGCTGCGGCAGCAGGCGGCGCAGGGTGGTGTCCCGGCCGAAGGGCATTTCCTGCATGGCTGCCAGCGCCGGCGCCAGCAGACCGCCGCCCCGGATGAGATCCAGATGCTCGATACTGGTGTGGCAGATGGTGTCAGCCAGAGCTGCGCTTTTGGATACGATCACGTCGGTCAGGGTGTAGGGGGGAACTTCCGTTAGCTGGAGGTTGCTGGTGGCGTTGCCCTGAGTGTCCATGTCCACGATGAGGACCTTCTTGCCCCGGCGGACCAGCTCGCCTGCCAGATTGATGGCGCTGGTGGTCTTGCCGGTGCCGCCTTTCTGGTTCATGACAGCGATCGTTTTCATAACTGGCTCCCTCCGTTCTTTTCCAGCTCCTCGATGCTGGCGACCTGCTCCAGCACGCTGTCCAGGATCAGCTGGCTCATGCTCATGTGCAGCTTGGCGGCAGCCATCTTGATGCGTGCCCGCTCGTCCTCCGTGGCGTAGACCAGCAACTTGATCTTCTTTTCCTGTTCCATCGACAAGACCTCCGTTCGTGCGTCGTTTGATGTCGTTCCTTGAAAATTCCAGATGAAATCGTTTTGCCCGGCTGCGGGCTGGCCCGCAGCAACCGCTCGTTGCTAACATTATGACATTATAATGTCATGCCGTCAAGAGGAGAATGGTCGAAATGATGTCATAACGAAAAAATTTTTACTGCATATTGATGGCGTGTCGTGATTCTGAGAGTTAGGTCGGAAGCGTTCTTCCAAAATTTGATGAATAATAGAAGAATAGGGGGGAGCAAATATGATTTATTTCAAAGATTGGGAGATCTCACACGACGGCAGTATTCTGGCACGCCAGTACGACCACCTTTCCCGTGTGCTGCTGGTGCGCGGCACGCCGCAGGGCTATGACTGGGAGATGCGGGTACGGAAGGGGGACTGGTACGAGACCATTCCCCTGAGCCCCATGGAGGGGGACGTGGGCTGTGTGCTGACGGAAAAGCATCTGGCGCTGTGGGGCTGGTACAGCTTGCAGCTGGTGGGAACGCTCCGCACCGACGGCGTGACCGTACAGCACAGCAATGTGATCAGCGTTTTTGTGGCGGAAAGTCTGACGGACGGCGAATGGCCCGCCTCGCCCGGCGAGTTCATCCGCTTGGAGTCCAATGTTCGGGAGATGAATGGTCACCCGCCCATCCCTGGTGAAAACGGCTTTTGGATGCTGTGGGAACTGGATAGCCACAGCTACAAGGAGAGTGCTTTCCCACTGCCGAAGGGACTGGATGGCGTAAACGGCAAAGACGGCGTAAACGGCAAGGACGGGACAGACGGAAGAAATGGGACAGACGGCAAGGACGGCAAAACGCCGATTCGCGGCGTGGACTACTGGACCGAGGACGATGTAAGCGCCATGCGGGAGTACATCGACGGACGGCTGGGAGGGATCGAACATGGCGCTTACTGACAAGCTGACGGCGATCGCGGACGCGATCCGCGCAAAAAACGGCGGCGCGGACAAGCTGACGCTCGCGCAGATGCCGGAGAAGATCGCCGCAATCCAGACCGGGACGGATACGGGCGACGCGACGGCGGCGGCAGGCGACGTGCGCAAGGGAAAGACCGCCTACGCCAAGGGGCAGAAGCTGGTCGGCACGCTGGAGGAGAGCGGGGGCGGCAGCTCCGCTTATGTGGTCGGCGCGCCGGTATTGTTCACGCTCACCGGCTGGGACACCGCCGAGCAGGGGACGACCTACACCTTGACCGCCGAGGGCTACAAGATCGGCGAAAACGGCGTGCAGCTCGGTCTGCCGTCCGATTCCTCCACTGTCAACACGCAAGCAGTGATCGCAGCGGCGCTGACCATTGTGAACACCGCTGTTACCGCTCCGAACAAGAATACAAACACGGTGGGCTTCACCACCATCACCATTTCCGCTGTGAACGCGCCGAGCCGGGAACTGACCGTCGCCATCTTCGGGCTTGAAGAGGCGGAACGTGTCACGGTGACAGAGCCCGTCATCGAGGGCATCCCCGCGCCGGTTGCGCGCAAATATCCCAAGAAGGTCGTCCAGGAGGGCAGACAGTTCACCGGCACGGTCGCGTGGTCGCCGAGCGCTGTGGCATTTAACTACGCTACGGTCTACACGGCGACCATCACGCTGAAGGCAAAGGTCGGATATACATTTGACGGCGTGGCGGAGAACTTCTTCACGGCAGCGGGCGCGGCGAGCGTCAGCAATGCTGCGAACAGCGGCGTTGTGACCGCCGTTTATCCGGCGACCGCCGAGAAGGGGGCGAAATCGTGAATGAGCTGAACCACGTTGCCGTCATCGCCGACGGAAACGGACGCTGGGCGGAGCAGCGCGGTCTGGAGCGCTCCTTGGGGCACGAGCAGGGCTTGAACAAGGTGGAGGACATGATGCACTGGTGCGTGGACATGGGCATTCCGGCCCTGTCTGTCTACTGCTTTTCGTGGGAGAACTGGAATCGGCCCAAGGAGGAGGTGGACGCGCTCTTTTCCATGGCGAACCGGTATTTTGAACGGGATCGGGAATTTGCGGCAAACAACATCCGCGTGCTCATCTCCGGGACAGACAAGCGCGTGCCGCCTGAGAGCATCGAAAAAATGGAGCGCATCCAGCGCGAGACCGCCCACTGTGACGGCCTGACGCTGAACCTGTGCTGCAACTACTCCGGTCGGATGGAGATCGTGGACGCCATTGCCAAGGGCGCGCGGACGGAGGAGGAGATCACGGCGGCGCTGTATCAGGATCTTCCCGAGCCTGACCTAATCATCCGCACGGGCGGCTTTCAGCGGCTCTCCAATTTCCTGCTTTGGCAGTCCGCCTATTCAGAGCTTTACTTCACCGAAACGCTGTTCCCGGACTTTTCCCTTGGAGAGTTCCGCCACGCGGTCAAGATGTACGGCAGCATCAGAAGAAAGCGGGGCAAGGTATGAGCTATACATCCAATCAGTACAAGTATCTGCTGCTGAAGCGGCTCCAGCGGCATTTTTCCATGGGCAACGCCTACGACAGGGCGTATACACAGAGCTTTTTCTGGGAGCTGTTCGACGATTCCGTGACCGTTACAGAGGAGGCCTATCAGAACTTCTGCCGCCTGATGGACGACGAGCTCGCGCTCTGCGCGGAAAAGGGCTGGTATACCTGCAACAGCATTCCGCAAAAAGACATAAAAGAGCATGGGCTTTTGCTCACAAAGGCGTTCGCGGAGATCGGCGTCACGCTGAAGATCGGCTTTCCCTCGATCGAGGAGGGGACGGCGACCTTCACAAAACCGAATGGCGCGGTCATGGTCTACACGGTCTCGCCGGGAAACAGTGCGGGCTTCAACTATTTCTACATCAACGCAAGGGCGGGCACGGAGTACCAATATGCCGCAGCGTCGGCGCCTGCCTACAATATGCAGGGGATGGACGTGCCGGAGGAACTGGGAAACCCGAAGATCGCTGGCCCCGGGACATATTGGAGCTACAACGCGGGCACGAAAACGGTGACCGTTTCCGGCGAGGGGGCCTACGCGGGTGCGGCGAAGGACGAGCAGCTTGGCAGCGGGCTGTATCATACGGTGATCCTCGGCGCGAACGTTTCCCGTCTGCTGAGAGAGTGCGTGATCCCCGGCGCTTCGGCGCTGGTGCTGCTGCGGCCCTCGGACGCAGGCTTTGCGGTCGACCCGCAGTTCAACCGCAGCGAGAAGCTGGACGTTTACACGGACTGCACCGCAGCCATTGAAGCGATGAAAGCGGTGGAAAAGCCGGAGAACATCACGCTGCACAGTCTGTCGGAATGGGGAGGATAAAAAAAGGGGCGCTTGCCGGACTGCGGCAAGCGCCCCTTCCCTACATTGAACAAAAATTTGATTTTGTTCAATTATTCGACCGTGTTCCCCTCCGCGCGATCCTATAGAACGCCCATGGTCGGAGACGCGGAAAATCAGGTGCTTGTTGTATTTGTCGTTTTCTGCTATACTGTATTCAACTTTTTTGCGGCTTGGAGGTGTCAGCCCGATGACGGATACGGAACAGAGCTTATTGGCCCTCCTGCGCCGCGCGCTTTTTGGACAGGATACGCCGCTGCCGCCGGATGCGGACTGGCAGAGCATTTTTGAAGAGGCCGTCAGCCACAGCGTTCATTTGCTGGTCTATGACTGCCTGACGGAGCGGGAGCGAGCTGCCATCCCAAAGGAGACAGCCGTCCCCTGGCGGCAGGAGGTCCTCTCTGCCATGTGGTATAACGAGCAGCTCCTCGGCGAGCAGCAGGAGGTGCTGAAGGCACTTTCAGGGCTCCCCTGCGTGATTTTGAAGGGCAGCTCCTCTGCAGCGTGTTATCCCCGGCCGGAGCTGCGCTGCGCCGGTGACATTGACCTGCTGCTCTTCCCCGCTGATGTAAAAAAAGCGGAGGCGATCCTCTGCGCAAGGGGCTACTGTCCGCCGGAGGACGAGCATCCGTTCCACCGCTCGATGCATCGGGAGCAATTTCTCGTGGAGCTGCACTTTGAGCCGCCCGGTATCCCTTCCGGCGACAGCGGCGCGCCCCTGCGGGAATACTTCCGGTATGCCGCGGGAGAAGGAGTCCTTCGCGGCGGTCTTCCCGTCCTGCCGCCGGAGCGTCAGGCTGTCTTGCTGTTGCTTCACAAGCTGGAGCATATCACAAGCAGCGGACTGGGGCTGCGGCAGCTCTGCGATTGGGCGGTGTTTGTCCACCGTGATATGACGCCGGAGCGGTGGGAGGACTTGCTGCCAAAGCTGTCCCGATTCGGACTGCTTCACTTCGCACGGGTCATTACCCGCATCTGCGTGGAGGAGCTTGGCCTGCCGCGGGAGGATGCCCCGTGGTGCATGACCGCGGATGCGGCGCTGTGCCGCGCGCTGCTTGCGGATATCCTGCGCACCGGGAACTTCGGCTGCAAGGAGGAGCGCTACGGGCAGCGGCTCTTTACCGATGGACGGGCGGAAAATCGACTGGTCAGTTTCTTCCGCACGGGCGTGGAGACCTGCCACACCCATTGGCCTGCCTGCAAGGAGCATCCCCTCCTGCTGCCTGTCGCGCCTGCCGTGTTGGTGCTGCGCTACCGTGAGCAGAGAAAGACGGGAAAACGTCCGCCGTTTCGCCCCCTTGCCGCGTACCGCAGCGCCGGGGAACGTCAGAAGCTTTACCACGCCCTTCGCCCCTTTGAACCGGAGGACGCGGGATAGAACGGAATATAGGGAGGCTGCGCTTCACAAGCGCAGCCTCCCTTTTTGGCATGGAATTACCCTTCGTTGAGCAAAAAGTCCAGCGCCTTTACGATTTTGATACCGTCCACGTCGCTGATGAGGTCGCAGTCCATGGCAATCACGATCTTCTCGTAATTGTCCTGCACAGCTTGCAGCGGCGCAAGCTCCCGTGCGCGGGTTTCGGGGGCGTTCATGTTGTCAGTGACTTGGATATACTTTTTCTCATTCATCTTTGTTGCGATGAAGTCGATCTCCTTTTCACCGACCTTGCCGATAGCCACCTCATAACCACGCCGCAGCAGTTCAAAATAAACGATGTTTTCCAGAATGTGTCCCACATCGCCGCCCCGGTTTCCTAACAGGTAGGTGCGGAGGCCGGGATCGACGATATAGTATTTGCCCAGCGTCCGCAGATAGTCCTTCCCCTTGATGTCAAACCGCTTGACCTCATAGAAGATATAGGACTCCAACAGTGCGTCGATATAGGCAGAGATGGTCTGCACCGCAGGCTTGGTCTTTCTGCCATCGTCCAACAGGCCCTCGCTGACAAGGGTGCGCCCGATGGACGCAGCCGAGGTGTTGTTGCCGATGTTGTCAGCCAGAAACAGAATGATCTTGCGAAGCAGCAGCGCGTCGGTAACGGCCCGCTGTTCTTTCCGTTTGCCGCGCTCCAGAATGTCCCGCACAACAACAGCAGAATAAATACCATCCAGCAGCATATTGGCGCGCTCCTGATCCAGCTCCGCCTCGGCCAGTGCGGGCATACCGCCAAACTGTGCGTAGGCTTCAAACAGGTCGCGCAGCTCATACGCTTCGCCGTCTTTTCCCTTGGCGCGCTGTTTTATCGTGCCGTTGGGGGATTTGTACTCCTCCAGCAAATAGCCGTGGAAGTCCAAAAACTCGCGGAAGGACAGCGGCAGCATCTTAATCTCCACATAGCGTCCGGACAGATACGTGGACAGTTCGGAGGACAGCAGGTAGGCGTTGGAACCGGTCACATAAATGTCGCAATCCAGATCCACACGGAAGGAATTCACGGCATCCTGCCAGTCCCGAACCTTCTGCACCTCATCTAAAAACAGGTAGAGCCGCTTTTCCTTGGGTGCACGCTCCATCACATACTGATAAAGCCGCTTGCTATCCATATCGGCAAACTGCATGGACTCAAAGTTCATCGAGAGGATCTGTTCCTCCATGACGCCCTGTTCCCGCAGATGTGCCATCATCAATTTCAGCAGGCTGGATTTGCCGCAGCGCCGGATTCCGGTCACGACCTTGATGACCTCCATATCCTGAACGGAAATGAGCTTATCAAGGTACTGCGATCTGTTTTTTAACTCCATGATCCTGTCACCACCTTGAAACCATGATAGCACATCTACGGCATTAAGTAAAGTTTTTCACATTGATGTGAAAAACTTTTTTTCTGTCGAAGTTATTCACATCAATGCTACTTTTGCCGAGCCTGCACCCCGCGGTATCGCCGCCTCACGCGCTGCGCCTGAGACGCAGCAGATTGGTTCGGGCGACGAGCTTGGACTTGCGCGGGTACGGGATGCACTGCATTGCGGTGTTCACTGCCTCGCGGTTCCCCACGAGGATGACCTCCTTCCGCGCTCGCGAGATCGCGGTGTAGAGCAGATTGCGATACAGCATTTTTGCAGTCGCCGTGCTCACCGGCATGAGGATGGCGTCATACTGGCTGCCCTGACTTTTATGCACCGTCAGCGCATAGGCGAGCGCAAGGCGCGGTGGGGGCGCGTCGTCATTGGCAGCGCCGTATTTCTCCACACAGTCGATCTGCCAGGTCTTCAACGTGCCTCTGACCGCAAGCGTGGCGACACGGTGAGGCTTCTCTCCGCGAATATACAGCACGCCGACATCGCCGTTGCAGATGTTGTAATAGGAGTTATTCTGCGTAACGATGACACGGTCGCCGTCACGGAATGCTCCCCATGTCTGCTTTTCCGCTGTCAGCGGGTTGACTTCATTTTGCAGGCGCGTGTTGAGCGCCTGTACGGAAAAGTCGGTTTTGGTCTTCACCGGAGAGAGGACCTGAATGCTCTCGCCCGCCCGGTAGCGCCGCGCAGCCTCCTCGCACAAAAGATCGGGAATGATCTTACTATCCGCGGAAAGCAGACGAAAGCTGTCATCCCATTGCAGTTCCCGCTCATCGCTCAGCTTTGGGAAGGCTGCGACGTTCTGCCGCAGCGCCGCGGCAGCCGCGCTTTGACGGTACTGCTGCTCCAGAAAGGTCGAGGGGACGCCGAGCTTCAGAAGGTCGGAAAGGACATTCCCTGCCCCCACGGACAGCAGCTGATTCGGATCGCCGAGCAGGACGACGCGGCAATTCCTGCGAACACGGTTCAGAATACCGGCGAGCATCTCCAGCGACACCATCGACGCCTCGTCGACAACGACCAGTCCGGTGCGGATCCAGCAAACGGCGTCCAGAAAGTTTGCATCCGGGACCTTCCCCAGTGCGCCGTGGACCGTGCGCGCCTCGATCCCGGTGCGCTCGGTGAGGTTGCGCGCAGCCTTGCCGGTCGGGGCGGCGAGCACATATGCCTCGGAACTGTCAACGCTCCCTCTGAAACAGTGTACAATGGCTTCAATGAGCGTGGTCTTGCCGCTGCCGGCGCCGCCGAGGATGACGGCGAGGCGGCTGTTCAGCGCCAGACCGATCGCCTTGCGCTGCTGCTCGCTGAGAAGTATGTCCCCGGCGCGGAGCTCCTTCGGGATCTCCATGACCGGCAAAGCCGGGTCTTTAAGGATGTCAGCGAGCTGCTCCGCCGCAGTCACCTCATATTCCCATGTCCGCTGGGCATACAGATGACACCCCTCCTGATGGAGGAAGGCGGCTTGCAGCAGGAGAGATTTATCCGTGTAGAATTGCTGTTTGGTGAGGTCAGGTCTCACCGTCTTGCTGACGCGGAACAGGCTCTCATCCGTGCAGTAGGCATCCCCATTCTTGCCGATGGTATCCATGGCAGTGAGGATGTACTTTCCGTTTTCCTTGATCTCCCACTTTTCCTCGTCCGTAAGGGCCTTCGCCGTGGCGGGCTTCGTATCCATATGGTTTCCTTTCCGGCGGTTCAGGGATCCGCCTTGGCGTTGAGCGCCTCGACCGCTTTGGCGAGCGCAGGCGCAGACTGATGCAGATAGCCCTCGGTCGTTTTAATGTCTGCGTGTCCCGTGAGCGCCGCAATGGTCTCCATGGGAACGCCGCCTGCCTGCAGCATCGTCACATAGGTGTGGCGGCAGCAATGCGGCGAAAGCAGCCGCACCTGACCGACATTTTTCAGCGCCGTGTAGAATCGCCGGCGGAAGGAACCGATGCCATAGAGCGGGGCCTCACCGGGGCAGGTCCAGACATAGGGTGCGCCGCTGTGCTCTCGAAGATACCGAACGTAGGGACGAAACTGTTCCGGGATCGGAATGACACGACGGCTGCGGGCACTCTTGGGCGGTCCGAGCTGCGGCACGCCATTCACCATCTTCACGGCGTATTCAACGTGGATCACAGAGCCGTCCTCACTGATGTCCTCGGGGCGCAGTGCCAGCAGCTCCTGCACGCGCATCCCGCTGCACAAAAGCGTGCGGATGCTGTTGCCGAGCAGATCGTCCGGCAGCGCCCCTATCAGTCGGGTGATTTCCCTTTCCGTGAACGCGTCCTTATCCTTATGCTCTCCGCGAAAGCCGTTCTGCTTGCTGCGCACGGTCTTGGTCTTGCGCGCAGGATTGCGGAGAACCAATCCGTTGCTGTCAGCGGCATCGAAGATCTGGATGAGCATGGCGCGGCATTTGCGGATCATCGAAAGCGAGTAGCCGTCGGCACTCAGCTTGTCCAGAAAACGGTTGATGTGGATGGGAAGGATCTCTGCGAGCGGCTGCTCCCCAAAGCCTCTTTTCAGCGCCTTGAGCGTGTACTGATAGCCGGAATAGGTCGAGGGCTGCACCTCGCTCTTGTAGTCGCCGTACCAGGTGTCTGCCCAGTCGGAAAAGCACATTTTCTTGTCGATGTGCGTACAGGAGTCCATGTGGGCTCGGTACGCGCGGATCTTATCGAGCACCCCGGCGCGTGTCTTGGCTGTGAAACGGACGATGTGCCTCTTCCCCTCCGGCGTGTAGCCGTCCATAATTTCTCCGCGCCAGCTGCCACTTTTTGTTTTGCGGATGCAGCCCTCACCGTTTGAGCGTTTTCCTGCCATGATACCGCCTCCCCTTACGCGCCAGGCATCAGGCCGCCGGGCAGAAGAGTTCTCGTCTCGATCCACGCAAGGAAGGAAGTCTTGGGGATGCGAATGCTGCCGTCGAAACGGCAAATCGGAAAGGCATTGCGGTGCGCCAGTTCATACGCCTTGGACTGGCTGATGTTGAGGTAATCCTTGACCTCGTTGATGGTGAGATAATCGTGGTTGAGCTGCTTCATTTCGTTCATGATGGAATCCTCCTTGTAGAAATGCAGTCAAAAAGCGCTATGCAGGTCGGTACCCGCATAGCGCTTTACTACAAGAAGGAGGCTCCCTCTGCCGCCGCTCTCCCAAAACGGGGGCTTGCGCGACGGCTCAGAAATGGGTATAATACCCCCGTAGCGTAGTTTACTACTGTGCAGGTGGTCTGATCACCTGTGCAGGCACGTGGGAGGTGCGAACTCTCACGTGCTGCTACTTTTTAACTTGGGTATAGTATAGCGTATATACGCGTATATGTCAAGCGCGGAATCATATTTTTATAGAAGGAACGCAACATGGAAAAATCGGCCATATCGGATGCCCAAAAAAAAGCCATCCGGAAATATCAGTCCAAGTTCATTGAGATGCGGCTTCGCGTTACGCCGGAATACCATGATGAGATTTCTCAGCATGCACAGTCGATGGGCGAAAGCGATGCAGCTTTTCTCCGTCGCGCGGTTGCCGAGACTATGGAGCGCGACAAGCACAGCGAAAAATGACCATATCCTATCATAGCGTAAGGGAGACTCACGAGGGAGTCTCCCTTACGTTTATTTTATGTGAGGATACGGGGCTTTTTCGGTTTGTCGTAATTATACCGTAAGGGCACACCTTCGCAACGCTGACACTGTAAAACGGCGTGGATGTGAAAGCCGTCAGCAGTATGCTGGGTCACTACGACGCAGGATTCACCCTCCGCACCTACACCCACGCTACAAGGTGGAAGCAAGACGAGGCAGCACAAACAATGGGCAGTTTCATGGCGCAGGTCATGCAAGCAGAAAAAGAACCCAAAAATGCCGGAGAGAAGACAAAGCATTCTCTCCGGTGCTCATTAAATCTATCAGGACATTTCCGCGTGCTCCATCACAAAGGGCTCCATGCCGTGGCCGGCACGGTTATTCCTTACGCCTCACTGCCGGTCACGGATCCGCCATCGCTTTCCGCCGACCACTTTGTGTGGATGCCGTAGTTGGATGAGAGCCGGACGGTTTCGCCTGGCTTGAGCGCGATGCGTACCGTTGCCGTTACTGTTTTTTCATCGTCCTCCAGATTTACGGTCTGTACGGATTGCCGTCCACCGGCCACTGCTGTAAACTTACTGGTCATTTTTTCGTTCTTCCACGGGATGCGCCGATGCGCGATCGCCTGGCAGCGACGCGCATATGGATCCGTGAAGCCGCGATAGAACACCCCTTGTGTGCCGTCCGGCCGCCGGTGCGTCATGTATTGGAGCAGTGTGGGGTCCGCGCAGAGCCCACCGTCTTTTTCCAGGAGCTGCGCGTATGTGCTGCGCAAAAGCCGCACGCCCGCGCCCTCCGTGCTGCTGGTCAGTCCTGCCAGCTGCGCAAATCCGACGCCGCAGTTGTGCAGCAAATTGCGACTCGCCGCAGTAAGCTTGCTCGCGGGATACGACTCTTCGCTGTTGGTTACAATGCAGCGATCTGCGATTTCCTCGGGAGAAAGGCCTTCTTTCTCCAGCATTTCCCGGCGCTTGCAGCAGATGCGCGCCGCGAGCGTCGAAAGCGCGAACGAAAAGTCGTGCATGCTGCCGGAAAGCTCGGGTTGATGGTAGTCCAGGATAAGGCTGCCCTTATTGTCGGGGTCCTCATAGATATCGCCGTGCTTAAGCGCCGCGACTTGCTTTGCCTCGAGGCCTGTGCCAAGCAGCAGGCCGATCCCGACATAATCCGGGTCACCGAGATGCTCAAGCACGAGCGCCACGACCTGCTCCACCTCGTCGCGCGAAAGCACGTCTGTGGATACCGCGGACTTCTGAAGCCGTTGGGTATTCCACGACACCGCGTGCGACTCACGGTACAGCGCAAAGGGATTCGCGATCTGCTCATATTTGCGGCGCTCCGCGACGTATGCCATCAGGAAATCAGCCTCGCGGATCTTATTGTACCACGTCTCTCCGAGCTGCTCACAAAACTCGCCGATTTGCCGCTGCGTGATCTTCGCGCACGGAATCGCCGCAAAACCTTCAGAGACATGGGGGAGGAGATCCAGCCGATCCTTTTGCCGCCTGTCATTATGGGGGCTCCGCGCCTGCGCGTATTCTGCACCGTACATATTGATGACTTCGGCAAAAGAGAGCTGTTCGATCGGGATGTATGCGCCGGCGGCCTTTCCCGTGCCGACGAATCTTGTGTGCAGTATCTGCGCTTTTTCGGCGATCTCCCGCTTGACCTCTGCCGGGTCCGTGCTTTTCAGGGTGATGCGCAGACGCGCAGGTACCTCTTTCCCATCGCCGCCTTTCATATGTAAGACCGAATCCTGCGAATCGCGAAGGGAAACGGTGCCGCACAGAGGATACGGTGCCGTTTTCTCCTGCCTGCACAGGGTGTAGTGTACCGGAAACTGTTCAAAAATTTCGTAGTATCCCTTGATTTTCTGGGCGTCGCCGATATTGACGCCGCCGCTGAAACGGGAGTCATCCGTCAGGGGAATGTGATTGTAATTGCTCATAACGTTTACCTCATAGATTAAAATGTTTTTATGATCCACTGTGCGGTGGAGGTGCCAGATAGAAGGACGCAGCGTCCCATGATCCCGCCTCCCGCAGCAGACGCTCATAGTATCCGCGCGGGCGGACCGGGGCCAGGAACGGCGGCGGCGAGCTGCTCTCAAAGTCCACCGGCGCACAGTTTTTCTCCAGGATCTCTCCGTCTGTCTCTATAGTGATGTTGCCACCAATCTCAGCCGTCTGTGCTGTAATTTCTATAGTGCACGCCTCATCTGCAGAAAAAGTAAAACCAATATTTGTCTGGTTGGATCTGCCGGATACCCCCGGCGCGAGATGCGTTTGTGCAAACGCCGGATTGGTCGTACGATCCGGGTCATAGACGATACGCTCGGTCATCTGCGCGACAACAGGCCAGTTGTCCGGCTGACGCAGATAGCTGTCCCGGTTTGCCTTGTCTCCTTTGGGAGGAGCGTGCCCCATCATCGCGTCAACCAGCAGGGGGTCCATGTCGCAGCCGTTGCACAGCTCGCTGCAGCGGCTGCGGCGGGCGATGTAGGCGGTTACGTCCGTAGACGGGATGCCGTAGGCATCCATGTCGGGTTCCTCGGACATCTGTATTTTGACGGCATCCCAATAGCTGTCATCCAGAGCCATTGCCCGGGTCAGTATGGAAAGAAGGAAGGCTCTGAGCGCTGCCGGGCTTGCCTGTGTTGTCGGATCCCGCTCGGCAGAAACCGCCGGCATATCCCGTATTTGCCCGTCTGTGTACCCCAGCTCACGCAGATACGCCATGCGCGCCCGGATCGCCTCGGCTGCGATTTTTGGGAGAATAATGAGGCGGTAAGAGTTGTCCGTCTTCAAATCGGCAATGCGTGTTGTGCCGTCCGCCTGCCAAACGATCGCAATGACCGCGTAGTCGTCCCGAAGGACGATCTCTCCAAATTTGGGGGCGCAGGCCTCCGCCGTGCGAGCCATGCCGAGCAGCATTAGAATGCCGCCGAGGGACAGGCCGTTCCCGACCAGACGGCGCAGGGTCGCGACCGTCAAGACGGTGGCTGCCTCGCCGATGTACTTCTGCTGTTCAGCCTCCGGTGCGACACTTTTTGCGCGGTCACGAGGGAGGATCAGCGGTTTGATCGGCGCGTCAGGCCGTATCTCCGCCAGTCGGTCCAGCTGCCACTCCACCGCCCTGATGTGCTGGAGGATGGTGGTTTCGGTCACGGTGGTGCCCTTGCTTTTTTTGCTGCTTTCTGTCATGTCGCGGATCAGTTTCGCGATTTGTCCGGCATTTTCTTGGCAGATGGCAATGCCTAAGGCATCAACCTTCATGCAAAACGACCGAAAATAACTCAGGGTATGCCTGCGCGAGGATGCCGCCAGCATCTTGGGTGGGCACAGCAGGGCGGTATCGCTTGCGCTGAGACTGTTATAGATTTTTGTGAGCCCAGCCGTTCCGTCCGGGGTCGCCGCTGTGCATTTTTTCTCGTAGACCGCTGTCGCGCGGGCGATCAGGACTTTGACCATGCGGTCGATGTCCCGCGCATCCTGCACGCTTGTGCTGACGGACACATCAGCATCATGACGGATTCTTGTCTTGACATCGATCAGATATCCGTTCAGACTCGTGATATTGGTTTTGTGATTGGTGCAGAAGTTGACCTTTAATGCAACGTTTCTGATCGTTGTGCTGTATACCTGTACCCAGCGCTTATTCTTTTGCTTCTTTTTTTTCA
>OGLM01000285.1_pt1 | contig 63306 bp, 69 predicted proteins | sample 1572531 | NCBI WGS metagenome assembly OGLM01 (sample SAMEA2581909, study PRJEB24529) | metagenome | biome: Human gut stool | place: China | collected 2011
TCTTGATATAAGGCATAAGCTAGAACTTCTTGATATTTTGCAGAATATGGCTGTTAAAGAAAATGTTACGGTTGTTTTGTCATTACATGAGATAGAACTCGCAAACAGAATATCTGACTGGGTTATGTGTGTACGGGCTGATGGAAAAATACTGTATGGTACGCCCGATGAAATATTTAAAGATGAAATAATACGTGAACTGTATGATATTAAAAATGGAAGTTATAACTGACTTTATGGAAGTACCGAACTTGAAAAAAAGACAGGTACTCCAAAGGTGTTTGTCGCTGGTGGCGGTGGATTCGGCGTTTCCGTCTACAGGCGTCTGCAGCATTTTGAGATTCCGTTTTCGGCAGGAATTATTGCACAAAATGACTGTGAATATACGATAGCAGAATCCCTTGCGGTAAAAGTCATAAGCGAAAAGCCATTTGAAATATTTAGCGGCAAGTCATTAGAAATGGCAAAAAAATATGTTGATATAGCTGATTATTATATTGATGCAGGCTGCCCGTATGGTATAGTAAATGAGAAAATGAAAGAATTAAGGCAGTATGCATTAAAGAATAACAAAATTATTTTAGATAAACCGGACGATTATAATTTAAGACAGATAGGAGAAAATATTGGATAATAAGTATGAATATATGAATCCAAATGATATTGAAAAACATTCATTTGAAATAATAGAACAAGAGCTTGAAATTGAAATCCCATCTGATATTAAACCGATTGTTAAGAGAGTAATACATACGACCGCAGATTTTTCTTATGCGGAAAATATGTATTTTTCACCTGATGCCATAAAGACGGCGTTGGGTGAAATTAAATCGGGAGTGACATTTGTTACAGATACGAATATGGCACTTTCAGGTATTAATAAAAAAGCATTGAAAGAACTTAACTGTAATGCTGTGTGTTATGTATCAGACGAGGATGTTGCAGTTATGGCGAAAAAAGAGAATATAACAAGGGCAGTATGTGCTGTAAAAAAAGCAGCTATGAATAATAAAAGATGTATTATGGTTGTAGGAAATGCACCTACTGCACTTATTCAGATAGAAAAAATGTACAGGGAAAATGAGTTTAAACCACTTCTTGTAATTGGTGTTCCTGTTGGATTTGTCAATGTTGTGGATTCAAAGGAGGCAATTATTGATAGTGGTATGGAATGTATTATAGCAAGAGGGAGAAAAGGCGGCAGCAATGTTGCCGCATCAATAGTAAATGCACTTTTGTATATGTGTCAGGATGATAACCGGGAGTGGAGAAGATAAATGCTCGAAAAATATGTAAGTAAAGGCAGCAAAAAATTAAGATGCGGTTTTACAACAGGAACATGTGCTGCCGCTGCATCCGCCGGTGCTGCAAGAATGCTTTTGTCAGGAAAAGTCATTGAAAATATTACTGTAATGACTCCCTCAGGAAATTCTGTTACTGTTGGGCTTACAGATATAAAAAAAGAAAATGATTATGTAATTGATAAAACCTTAATCGAAGATATTGAAAATAAACTCAAGAAAAATCCTTTAGCTATTATTTCAGATTATACTGTAGAAAAGAAAACAGAATATCCACTTTTACCGTATTCACTCTCTGAATTACAACTTGTAGCAGGTAAGAAATATAATTATGAACCCAAATTAGTACTGGATACATATGGGAAAATGAACTAGGTAAAATTGCTGAAGATACAGGTGATGTACAAAAATTTTTAGGTGGGCAAATAAAAATCATTAACGAGGCTATCAAGCAAGTTAAAAGTTTAAAACTTGATATAGATATGCCAAAATGTCCATATTGTCATAGTATATTGCGACCAGTTATTTCTAAAAAGACCAATCTTAAATATTGGATATGTAAAAACTTTTCTACTGCTGAAGATGGTAAATGTAAAAAAGGAATTTTTTCAGATAAAGATGATAAACCTGTATTAATTCATTGTAATAAATGTAGAAAAGGATATATGAAAAAGAATATTAGTAAGAATAATAAAATCTTTTGGGGTTGTGATAATTACCCAAAATGTAAAAATATCATGTTTGATAAAAATGGATTGCCTAATAGCTCTACAAATACAAAAAGAAAGAAGTTGTTCAAATGACTACATATGAAAGCAAACAATTATTAAAATCAGTAATGAGTATTACAGAAGGAATTGAACTTGGTACAGTCAGTGATATTATCATTGATGGCGAAAATAAAAAAGTAATAGCTCTGGGTATAACTAAGGATAAACTTTTTTATAAAGCCTTACGTGTAATTCCTTTTGAAAAAATTTCCTCAATCAATGAAGATAATATTTTAGTTATGTCATCAAAAGATATTATCTCGTACAAAGATTTCAACCTAGACCTTGAAAAAATCTTGCAAGATAGAATTAATATCTTAAACACAATTTGCCTTAGTGGTGGTAAAAAATGCGGAACAGTAACAGAATATACTATTGATGAACAAGGCAATATCTTAAACTGCAAAATAATTTACGAGAAAACCGTTAATGTTAAAGATATCAATATTTTTGCTAAAGATTATACAATTATGAAAAATATTGATAATACTGAAGTAATATCCACTAAAAAAATAAATAATACCACAACCAAGCAAAATGAACCCATACAAAAAACTACAGTAACCCAAAGTACAAACCAAAATACTAACAATGAAAAAAATATTGATGACAATGACTTGAATTATAGATTATATTTAGTTTAAAAATAAAAGAACAACTTACTGTCAATAATAAGACATACCCTGCTGGTACAGTATTAACAAAACAAATAATTGATGATATAATTGCTATAAATCAAACTAATCTTTTAGGAAAGATTGTTGGTATGTAACTATGTTTAAGAGGTGATAATCAATGACAAAAAGTAAAAAAGTAGTATATCAAGATGACGAATATGTTATCTTTGAAGATGGCTCTGGTGGAGCGATTATGTCTGATGAAGAAATTGAAGATGCTGAAAAATTTGATGAATGGTTTAATTCCTTGAGTAAAGAAGAACAAGATGCTTATATTCAAGATTTAAGAGACCATGGACTTTTAGATGAAGACGAGGAATTATAAAAATAAGTAAATGCAGATTACTTATTCTTGTAATTCCTGTGTATTTCAATCATTTCCAGTAATACTAATGGTATAACCTTCAGCTAAACAAACAAGTTTTACAGTATGTTGTTTTTTATATTTTACAAAAACAATTCCATTATTTTGATATAAAAATTTCAATGCTTTGTGAAAATAACTATTCACATTTCTTCTATCAAGTTTAAAACTATATACTTTTTCTTGATTATTGCCTTTTATATATAAAATCATGCTCATTTTTTATACTCCTTATAAAGTCGTGCTAGAACTAGCTAGCACGGCTTTTTTTATTTCAGTTACTAATTAAAAAGGTATTTCTTCATCTGGTGCATTATCTTTAGTGATTTCCTCTTGACTTATATTTTGTTCTTGATTTTGAAGTTGTTCATTTCCTGTTGCAACTTTCGACCCCATAAATTCAAGTTCTTGAGCAATGACCTCAGCAATATAATGCTTTTTGCCATCTTGAGCCACATAATCTCTAATTTGTAAATGTCCTTTAACTAATATTTGACTTCCTTTTGTTAAGTATTTACTACATACTTCAGCTAATTTATTCCATACAATAATTGGAATAAAATCTGCTTATTGTTTTTCCTTATCTTTGCTAACTCTACGATTTACAGCCAAAATAAAACGTGCTACTGATTTTCCTGTTTGAGTGTATCTCACTTCAGTATCCTTGGTAAGTCTTCCAGCTAATATTACTTTGTTCATGATAAAACCTCACTTTATTTATATTTCCCTTGCGACTATTTTTTTCGCTTTTCGCACGTCTTTAGATAATGTCAGAAAGGAAAAAAGCAAGGGTAGCGAAGCTATTCATTTTACCCTTGCTTTTTGGAATGAATGACATTATAGTGCAAACAGAAAAGCGATAAAAAGTTATTTTATCATTGTTTTAAAATTTAATCCGTAGGATTATTTTCTATCATATGGCGATTTTTTATCACTTGATATATATATAAAAACAGCAGACTATAAACTAAGTTATAATCTGCTAATATTATTTCATTTTACTATTTATTCACTTGTTTACTTATTTTTTTTATTTCATCAATACTTAGGTTAACACCTTTAGCTATAGTTTCAATATCAACTCCCAACTTTAAGAAGTTAATAATATTTTGAAGTTTTTCTTTTTGTATACCTTCTTGAACACCACGTTGATGAGAATAACCATGTCGTATTCTTTCATCAAGAATAGCTTCCTCACGTGCTAAATATTCTTTACGTAGTTCATCATTACTATTAAAATATGCTTCATAATCTAAAGCTTGTTTTATTACAGGGTTGTTCATCGCTAACACCTCCATATCTTTATCTGTGTATTTACCAGAAAAATATGCTCCCCATTGTTCGGCTTTTTTCAATTTTTTAATATCACTGATTTTTATTTTAGGCAATTCTAAAAAGTGCATTTCTAAATGACGAGTAACCACTACATTAGTATTAGGCACGCAAAAACAACAATAATTGTGCCATGAAGATAAGGTTTTAAGTTGGTCTAAATTGAAATTTAATAGGTTAATACCAATAGTTCTCTTTAATACTGGGTATTTTTCGCCAGAATTAAGTTGATTGCCATAAATTCGAGAAAGATAAAATAATGAATGTTCAGGCATATAATCCTCTCTGCTGACTTGTACTTCTATATCCCAAAAAGTGCCATCATCAGTTTGAGCTTGAATATCTAATCTAGATAATTTGCCATCAATTTTGTCTGGTGTTTTTTCTGTATTTAGAAACTTCAAATCAACAAAATATTTGTTATCTTCAAGTTCAACAATAGAATTTAGAAAATCTAGAGCTAATCCTTTACGTTCATCTTTTCCCATTAAATTTTTGAAAAAATAATCATTTAAACGGCTAAAATTTTTGATTTTATTCATAATATTATTCCTTTCATGCACTAAAAGATATTTTAAAGTACATACTCTATTTATTATATCATTATTTATTGTTTATAGATATGATAAGCTAAATGCTTATCATATCTAATTTTACACTCCTGCTAAACTTTGCTGTAAACGTTGCAATTTTTTAATTATAGTTTTCTTTTGGAATTGCATTTGCTGATATTTATGTTGTTCTTCTATTAATTCTAAAACCTTTAAATCTATTTTTATTTCATTTATTAATTTTTTGGTATTTATCATTTACTACACCTCATTTTATTATAGTCGTGCTAAAAATTGATTTAGCACGACTTATTTATTTTATTAATATACTGCAACAAACCCGTTACTATAAAAAGACCCATTTACATTTATCATATAGTCTCTACCAATCTTTTCATAATCTAAATACACTTTGAGATTATCGTCTATATGACCTAGTCTACCCACTTACCAACTAAATAACCTTCAACATATTTACCTAAATTTGTTAAATATACTCTTACATATAAATTTTCCATGATATAAAAACCTCGCTTTATTTATATATTTTTCCTTACAACTATTTTTTCGCTTTTCACACGTCTTTAGATAATGGCAGAAGGAAAAAAGGCAAGGATAGCAAAGCCATTCATTTTACCCTTGCCTTTTGGGAATTTATCATAAAGCATTAATCTATACATCTTCAAATACTTTATTTTTCTATTGTAATCATTCTTCTTAATTGTAATATATCAATTTTAGAAATATCATTATCTATAGTATTTACATCTAATATTAAAATGGTATAAATTTTGTACAAGGCTCTTGTTTTATAAAATTAATATTATTATATTCTAAATGCTCTACATATTCTTCTACTAATCTTGCTTCTTCTTCACTAAAGCCTACTGCAATTATTCCTTCTGGTGTTTCTATATCTTTTTGAATCAATACATCTCCACATAAGACTTCTCTATGCTGTTTATATCCAAATAATACAGAAGCTTTTTTATTAATAGCTTTATCTGTAAATAAAAATTCATCATCAAACACTAAACTTATATCTAACTTATTTAGTTTTAAACCTTTTATGTCTATATAATCACAGTCTAAAATATCAGTATATTCAGTTATTGTCATTTTTTTATCTCTAATTATACGTTTTATTTCTCCTGTAGATTTTAATAAAATATTTACTTGTTTCATAATTACCTTCCTCTCTTTTCTTGCGACTATTTTTTTGTCGCTTTTCGCACGTTTTAAATAATGTCAGAAGGGAAAAAAGCAAGGGTAGCGAAGCTATTCATTTTACCCTTGCTTTTTGGAATGAATGACATTATAGTGCAAATAGAAAAGCGATAAAAAGTTATTTTATCATTGTTTTAAATTTAATCCGCAAGATTATTTTTTATCATATGGCAATTTTTTATCGCTTGATGTACATAAAAAAACAGCAGACTATAAATTTATAAACTAAGTTATAATCTGCTGATATAATCTAGGCGATACACTTTAATTTTGTATCTTGTTTCATATACACGTCATCTGTTGCTACTTTTAACTTTGCTATTTGAGCAAATTCTATAACTAAATCATTTAATAAATTATCCCTAAACACAGGAACATTTCTATATAATTTAGCTTGTACAATGCTATCTTGATTAATTTCTAACAACACTTTAGGCTTTCCACTATTATCAGATATAACCACTAATTGAAGCCTATTATTTATTCTATCTTTGTAGCCAGCCGAACAATTTTTCATCTGTTTAGCTATATATTTAAGCTTACTATACTTATTTATACAACTACATTGAAATTTAGTATTCATCATATAAATATTAAACCTATTGATAATGTTTTTTGATATATGAAATCTTATTTCTTGTTCGGCTTGTTTAGCAACCTCTATAGAAAGCCAATCATGAGCCTTACTAAAGGGAATTTTATGTCTGATAAAGTTTTTCTTTATCTTATTATTAGCACTGTACCATAAATTCATTATATCAATTAATTCTTGTTTATTTTCTAATAATTTTGTGGGGTGTAATTGAGGATAAATTTTCAATACAAATAGATTATAAAAATCACAAATAGCTTCGATTTTTCTAGGTAAAGACGAAAAATTATACATAAAATCCATGTAAGTCAATGAGTTTAACCAGCTTTTATAATAGCTAAATAAGAAATTTGCAATATTGATATTTTTAATTTTATATATCAATTTAAGTAAAAATATATTATCATAGGAAAAATTCTTTAAAACAGTTTTAGTATATGGCAAAGACAAATATTCAAAACAAGCTTTATGATAAGATATATTCTTTGTTGTCATTAGTATATAGATACTTTTTTCAAAATTAACATCTACAAAATTGTCTAAAAGTAAACTCTTATTACGTAAAAAATTATTATTATAGATAATATTCTCACTATCCCAAAATCTTACCTTGTGGGCTAAATTTAACGCATTAGCAAAGAATTTATGTTTTAAATCCACATTAGCAACATATAATGATTTTTTAGTATAATTATGGATTAATTTTTCTTTTTTTTGAATTCTATCTCTTAGTATCTTTAAAAGATTATTTAAACTTAAACCAGATTTTATATTATGCTTTATATGAAAGAACCATAACGCTGTATATTCTCTTAACTGCTCATAATCTGTGATATATCCTATTTCTCTTTTCTCCATTAGTTTATTATCTTTATACTTTTCCCAGATTACATCACTATTTTTTATATCAAATGTAAAAACCTCTTTTATATCATAGACATTAGGATAGCTTTGAATATCTTTTATCTGTATTGCTGTATAACAGATTTTCAATTTAATTTTAGTTTTCATCTCTAAAATTTTAAAAACTGCAACATAAGGCAAATAACTATCATATACACTACTAAACATTATTTCACTCTTTTTATAATGTCTACCGCATATAGGACAAGATATTTCTTCTATAGCTTCATAATGGCACATAGAATTAAACTGAAATACACTACTACAATATCTACATACAGCACTATCTTTATTAATAAAAATACCAGCTACTCCATTATTATGATAATTATAATACTTTTCTCTTGAACCTATTTTAGTTTCTGCAATAATTTTCATATACGATACCACCTTTTTAGTGAGAGGAGATAACTCCTCTCATTTATTTTTTATCAATCTGTTTGTTTTTTGTAGAACACAATTCAAAACTATTTAAGATAATTTGTGTATAATATTTTTTCTTACCTTCTTTATCTGTGTATTCACTGATATTGATATTTCCTTCAATCTGCATTTTGTCGCCTTTTTGTATACCTAAATCTCCCATTATTTCAGCAAGCCTACCAAATACCACTACATTATAATATTGAGCTTTCTTTTCTTTAGTTTTTCTATCAAATACATTTTCAGCAAAAGGAAATTTCAGAATACATATCCCTTTGGGGCTATAATCTATTTCAAAATCTTTAGCAACTCGTCCTACTCCGTATATTTTCATTGTTCTTCCTCCACTTCTTCAAATAATGAAAATTCATCTTTATTTTCTTTTGCACAGTTAGATTTGATATTATCTTTTTCTACTATCTTAGTCGGTTTATTCAGTTCATCTAAAATTAATTTGTGTTTGTCTAACAACTTTTCTATGTGATTTAATGCTCTTATCTGCGATTGAAGATATGCCTTAACTATATTGTTATTCTCTGCGTTAGGTTGACTATTATCATAAAGCATTAATCTATACATATCTTCAAATACTTTATTTTCCATAGAAATCATTCGTTGTAACTGCATTACATCAATTTTTGTTATATCACTATTTAAGGTATTTAAATCTAGCATTTATTTTTTCATTCCTTTTATTTATTAGTTTTACCACCATGAATAATAATAAACATGGTCGCCTTGATTTATTATTTTTCTTGCTTTTTCTATAAATTCTAGGTCATCTAAATCATCTTCATTAAGTTCATCAGAAATATGTTCTTCATCTTTTCCAAAGAAAAATCCCATTGTTTCTGATAAAATATGATTTCTTATATCATATTCTAAGTCCTCTAAATCCTTTAATGATACTTCGATATATACACAATTAAATATTTCAGCTTCTCCACCTTTATAGTAATACAATTTTTCAAACCACCCATGTAAATTAGGGTGTTTCCTCCAATAATGTAATTCTTTCACATTTTCATCATGTCTCATTTTCATCATGTCTAATGTGAAAAGTATCAATCCTATTTTCTTTTTTTACACTAAACGCATACATATCTAAACCCATATTTACAACTTCCTTTCCCTTGCGACTATTTTTGAAGTGCTTTTCGCACATTTGTTTAAGCAATATAAAAAAAGACTACAAGGACAGCGTAAGCTGCAACGTTTATCCTTGTAGTCTTTTTGGTTATTGCTAAAATGTGCCAAAAGAAAAGCAAAACATTATTTTTTCAAATTTAATTTGCTATCATATTTTTTATCATTTGTCTACAAACTCCATTATTGGTAAATAATAAAAAAATAAGCCTCTCTATTAAATCCATATATGCTATAAGTAAATGAAATTTAAAAGGAGTGGCTATAATGTTTAACAAAATAGTAAATAGTAAAAAACAAAGGTATTTACCTCATGATGTGAATACCAGGTATCATGCTGTAAAATTATATTTATCTGGCTATGATATAAAATTTATCTGTAGAAGATATAAGATTTCAACATCTTCTCTTAGACGTTGGTATATGCGTTTTGATGGAACGAAAGAATCTTTAAAAGATAAATCTCATAGACCACATACTAAACATCCCAATTCTCATACAGATGAAGAAATAAAAAATATACTCAATATATTACATCGAAATCCTAATATTTCACTAGATGAACTTTATGGAAAGTTATTACGTCAAAAAAATTATACTAGAAATTATGCTTCACTATATCGAATGTTAGTAAAACTAGGTTATAGAAAAAACAATCAAAAAACTAATAAAAAATATATTCCAAAAAAATATGATACACCTATTATGATAGGCATAAAATGGCAAATTGATGTAAAAGAAGTGCCTAAAAAATGTTATGTTGGAGAATATGAAAACAACTTTTTCCAATATACAGTAATTGATGAAGCCACTAGAGAAAGATTTATCTATCCTTATCAAGAACAAAGTAGTTATTCTTCATTTGATTTTGTAAAAAGAGCAATAAAATATTTTGGCTATAAACCACAAATTATCCAAACAGATAATGGTACAGAATTTACAAATACAAGACTAACAGAAAAAATACATTTATTTGATATTTTATTAAATGAACTAGAAATAAAGCATCAAACTATACGACCTAGAACACCACGTCATAATGGCAAAGTAGAACGAAGTCATGGATTAGATGAAGAAAAATTTTATAAAAGTTTAAAATTTTATTCGTATGAAGATTTGATTAAACAAATAAAAGTATATTTGAAAAAAAGTAATAATACACCAAGAAAACTACTTAATTGGAAAACACCAATAGAAAAAAGAAAAGAATTATCGGTATATAAAAGAACAAGAAAATATATAAAATAACAGATGAATAATAATGAAAATGCAGAGCATAATAATACTCTGCATTTTCATGTATACAATATTCTTTGTGTTCACATCATTGACAATCTAACAAATTTTAATTAAGACTTAGTTTTTCATTTAGTAAACTAAGTCTTTTTATTTTTTATTAATCATTTTTGAAAATTTAATTGAATTATTAGAATAAAACGAATATACTTTAAATAGTACATTAGTTTATACTTAGATAAAAATAAATTAAATATCCCTTTTTCTAACAAATCTCTTAAAACTATTAATAAATTTCAAAGGAGTGTATATCCACAAAGATTAATTAAATAAGTATTTCACTAAAATGACAATTAAACATATTATTTTCAAGCTAACTAATGTACTAATCAAGAAGCTAATCTTTTAGAGAAGTTTTTAATTATTAATGTTGATAAATCATCAAATATAAATTATTTGCAATTAATCATTCTCTATTAAATTCTAGTGATATTCTATTTTATTAATCTAAATAATATTACGCTAAGCTTCCAATGAAATTTACTAAAAAGTTATGAAAAGAGATGAATATTATCATGGAGAACTCTAACAAACAAGCACCAAACTTTTTAACTAAAAAATTAATCAATTTCGGTGATGCTCACAAGGAACAAACAGATTTATATCTTGCTAATATAAAACAAGATAAATTTTATAAAAAAGATTCATTTATCATCATTACATGGCTTTTATTTTATCCACTAGGTATCTTCTTAATGTATAAATATAGTCTCAAACTAAGAAAATTTAGACATTTATTTAATATCGTACCTTTAATTGTAATTGCTCTAGCTAACAAAACCATAGCTATGATTTTAGGTTTATGTATACCTTTTATCTTCATTCCTATTTTTACCATCAGCCTTTTTTATTGCTTAGTTAGAACAAGATATTTCATGCCTTCTTGTGCAGGTATTATTGCAAGTTGTATCGGATTTTTAGTATTTACATTCTTTCATATTTAATAATTAACAAATAAAAAAGCTATTTGAGCATATATCCATTTTTAGGATAATCTCAAATAGCTTTTTTATTAATCTTTAATCATTTTATTTATCAGTCATCATTGCCAAACATAGCCATAATCATCTGTAAAAGTCTTAAAATCTCGATATAGAGCCATACAAGAGTTAAGAGTAAACCAAAAGCACAGAAGTACTCGTAATACTTCGGAGCCCCATAAGCTACAGCTTGTTCAATATTATCAAAGTCTAAGAGCAAATTAAATGCTGCTACACCTGCGATAATAAAGCCAATCGCTATACCAAAAATACCACTTGTTGGCATCATATGGAAACCGAATAAACTTGCAATGATATTCACGAAATAAAAAATCGCTACAGCACCTGTCATGGAAATAATCACAGAACGCACTGTTTCTGTAACTTTTATAATACGTGTTTTCCATAAAACAAGCATTAAAATCATTGTAGCCAAAGTAATTCCTACTGCAATAGCAGAAATACCAAAATACATTCTTTCAAATTGAGCAGAAATAATACCAAGCACTGCACCTTCAAAAACGGCATAGCCAGGTGTTGTCATTGGTGCTAAATGTGGTTTAAAGCAAGTAACAAGCGTTAAAACTACACCCACAATCATACCTAATATCAATACACCATAAGCAGCTGGGCTATTGGCTAAAAATACACCTGAAGCAATTGCTGATGCAATAGTAACAAGTGTCAAACCAAATGCCTTTGTAATCGTGCCTTTCAAAGTGGCAGGAGAATCTACATATTCCGTAGACGCCTTGCCTATTATTTTCATAGCTGGATTTGCCATTAAAATCCTCTCCTTAAACATACATAAATTCTTTCTTTTTATTATATCATACTATTTTATAGTAGAATAGGTAAGATTTATTAAATCTATATTAAATTTAAATCAAAAATTCATGCATATCTATTCAGGAAAATTATATATTAGTTAAGTATCTTTAGATATACTTAATTTTTTAATTTATAGCTTTTGTACTACTTCTAACAATCAATTTAGGTTCTAAAATAATGATTTTACTATCTATATTTTCCTCACTATTTACTAATTGGTTAATTACTTCTGTTGCCTTTTGCCCAATTGCATCTATCGGTTGACGAACTGTTGTCAAAGGAACTTCTAATAATGATGCAAACGCAATATCATCATAACCCACGATAGAAATATCTCTAGGTACTATTAAATTATGTTCTTTAATACTAGCTAATGCCCCCATAGCTGAGAAATCATTTGCTGCAAATACTGCCGTTATATTCTTAGCTAATAAATTATCACAGCCTATTTTCCCTTTTTCAAAAGAATAATCACCTTCAAAAATTAGATTTTCATCTATTTTTATACCATTATCCTTCAATGCTTGTTTATAGCCTGCTAGTCTTTGTCGTGCATCATCTAAAATTAAAGGTCCTGTTATACAGCCTATTTTTTTATGCCCTAATTTTATCAAATGTTCTGTCGCTAAATATGCACCTTGCAAATGGTCAACACTGATTTTATATTTACCGATATCAAACATATCACGGTCAATTAGACAATATGGTATCTTATTATCCTCTAAAAAATTTATGGTTTCTTCAACTTCTTTTTCCGTACTATTAGCTGCCATACTCAAAAAGATACCATCGACCATATAATCACAGAGCATTTTTAAATGCTTTAATTCTTGTTTATGATTATTATCTGAATTACAAATCAATAAATTCCAGTCGTATTTATGACATTCATCTTCTAAAACTTTAGCTGTATATGAAAAAAACTGATTTCTAATATCCGGTAATACAAAACCAATAATGTTGCTTTGCTTTTTTACTAAGCCTACAGCCATTTTATTTGGTCTATATCCCATTTCTTTTACAGCTTTAGCAATGATTAATTTTGTTTCTCGAGGAATATGATTTGCTTTATCATTTAATACCAAAGAAATTGTTGTAACTGAAAAACCTGTTTTTTGTGCTATATCCTTGATAGTAACACGTGACTTCATATTTATTCAAACCTTTATTATTTATTTATAAATATTATAGAAAAAATGTTTTTTCAGTTCAATCCACTTCTGCAATTTTAGGAATAGAAATGCTTGCTCCTTTTCTTGATACTGTAATTGAAGACGCTTTGCTTGCTTTTTGTAAACTTTCTTCAATGGATTTACCTTGTTGTCTTAAAGCAATGAAATACCCTGTAAAAGTATCTCCAGCAGCTGTTGTATCTACAGCATCAACTTTATATGCAGGTTGGAAAATATTTATATCTTTATGGCGATAATATGCACCTTTATCACCAAAAGTTAAAATAATTTCTAATTCAGGATATTTGCTAGCTAAACTATCTAATATATCTTCAACTTTTTCTTTACCAGCTAAATATGCCCCTTCATGTTCATTGACAAAAATTCCATCTATTGCCTGCATATTATATCTATTAAGATTTTCATTGATTGGTGAAGGATTTAGATAAATTTTCATTTGTTTAGCTTTTGCTACTTCAATAATATAATCAATATTGGAAATTTCATTTTGTAAAATTAAAATATCACCTTGTGCAAAATCTTGCATTACTTCATCAATATAAGCTTTGTCCACTTCATAATTAGCTCCATGGAATAAAATAATGCAATTTTGTCCATGTTTATCAACTTGAATAATAGCCTGTCCGCTTGCTGTTTCTACTGTTTTAATCAAAGATGTATCTACATTATTATCTTTTAAAGATTGTAATAAAATCTCTCCATCTTTACCAACACAACCAGCATGCATGATATTTCCGCCAGCTTTAGCTACGGCAATTGACTGATTTAAACCTTTACCGCCTACACTTTCACTAAAACTTACAGAGTCGATAGTTTCTCCGCCTTTTACAATTTCTTCAACAGCATAAACCTTATCAATATTTAACGAACCGAAATTTAAAATCTTCATAAATAACTTCTCCTTTATTTTTATCTATTTTAATAAAACGTTTTACTTGATTTTTAAAAACTATAATTATAATACAATCATTTTTTCAATTAGTCAATATTATCTAAAAATAAAAAATTATTTATAAGAAAAAAGCTTTCTACATAGATAAAAAATCTTGTAGAAAGCCCTTTTTATTTTACAAGCTCTATTAATTTTTGTTTTACTGCTGGTAAAAAGAATTTACAGTTTCTCATCTGTGTTTCACTGATACCAAAAGTTTCGCCATCTTCAATTAAAGCGATTAAATTATCCACAGCACCAGCCATTACACAAAGTTCTTTAAATGTAAAATCATTTACATGATTAGTAAATTTATCTAAAGATAAATGTGCTAAATCTTTTGCTTTTTCTTCTTCTTTTTTCGAAGTTAATCCAGCAAAGTCAGTCTGTAAAAAAATACTTAAAGCAAATCTTATTACATTTGCTTCTTCTCCAGAAAATAAAGCCTTTTGAGAATTTAATGGTAACATTTTAAAACCTCGCTATTTATGTATTATACTAAATATCAATGTTTTTCATTATACCATAAATTCTATTGTTAATATATTATTATTTTGTCAAAGTGAATGTATCTATCTGTGTATTATCTGGCAAATAACAATTAAAAGTTAAACTATTTTCATCAGCTTCTAAAACTAAATAATTATTAGTTTCTGGCTGTGGTGGTACATATTCATCAAGTGGATTTTTATGCCATAAACTTGGATAACGTACATTACCTGCTACGCCTGTGAGTATATACAATGTTCCCTGTTCATTTTGTGTAAAATCTCTGATTAAAGCTCTACGTCTATAAGTGTGTAAATGTGCTGTTAATACTGCATCAACATCATATTTATCAAATATCGGCATATAGATTTCACCATGTCTGGAAAAGCTTATTTCATCACCTAATGGTTTTGCATCTCTGCCATAATTTAAAATATCTCTATGCATTAATACAACTTTCCATTTTTTATCTGTAGTAGCTAAATCATTTTCTAGCCATTTAATCTGTTCATTCAATAAATCTGGCTCAAATTCTGCCATTTCATCATCTTGAGTATTAATCACAATAAAATGAACATCACTATAATCAAATGAATAATATTGATTTTGATATTTATCATTGCCATTTGTTGGTAATTTAAACATTTCTAAATACACATTTGGCATAGCTACTTGCCAATCAGTAGTATAAGTTTCATGATTTCCCTGCACTGATGCTACTGGTATATTATTTACCATTGGTTCTACACCATCAAACCAGCCATTCCACTGCACTAAATCATATCCATTATCTACTAAATCACCCATATTTATAAAGAAATCACTATCTTGATTATTTTGCCATGCATTCATTGCCAGCGATTTCCATTCAGTATAATCATTTGATTGAGAGTCAGGGAAAATTAAAGCCTTGAATTTATTATTATTTTCTTTTGCTGTTTTTAATTTATACCAATCACTGCGATTATTTTCAAAGCCCAATCTATAATCATAGACCATATCAGCTTTTAAATTTTCTAAAGTTACAGCATAAATATAAATCTTCTTATTATCAATATCTAAAACACTTTTCTGTGGTTTAACTTGTAAAATTTCATCTTCATTTTCCTGTTTATATTCTAAAACAAAATCTTCTCTATCATTCAAAGATTGCCACATAATAATTCTACTATTAACACTATCTTTTGTAATTACTTGATGTAAATTCATATATTCTTCACTATTTAGTAAATTATATACTTTTGTAGCAAAAAATATCTGTTCTATTTTATTTCTAAGTGGTGAATATGACATTATTCCTACTGTACAGATAATTATTAATAACAATACACTAATAATTATTCTTTTTTTCATTAAATCACCTCATATTCTTTTATCAAACATTTTTCCCCATTTCATATGCTTCTTTCATAGCTTTAGTGCCTTTTATTTCTCCTTTTTGCCAAGCACCCACACCATAAATAACACCTTTTTCAGTTGGATTTTCTAAACAATCTAATAAGCCTCTAAAGCATTCAATACTTCTTTCCATCATATTTAAATCAGTCTCTGCTGCTGTGATTATAAAATAAAATTCTTTATTGCTTAAACTTGTATATTGAGGCACAATTCTATCAATTAAAGTCTTCATCTGAGCATTAATTGTATAAAAATAAACAGGACTAGCCATGACGATAACATCAGCTTTGAGTAATTTAACTAAAATCTCTTTCATATCATCTTTTTGCACACATTCATGTGTAGTATTGCAAACACCACAACCTGTACAATATTTAATATTTTTATCTGCTAAAAAAATTTTTTCTACACCATGACCAACTTCAGTAGCACCTTTCATAAATTCATCACATAAAATATCAGAATTTCCATTTCTTCTTGGACTAGCTGACAATATAACAACATTCTTTTTCATTGTAATCTCTCCTCTAAATAATACATTTCTTTTGTTATTTATACTATAAACCTTAGAGTAAACTTCATGTCAATAAAAAAATGCTTAAATATTTATTAATTTATAATAAATACTTAAGCATTGTATTTTTTATTTCCAAATTAACTGCATTAAATTTTTATACTCATTATTCAAATGTTTTATAATCACATCAAACATAGTATAAATCAAGTTACCTTCTTTTTCTATTTCGTTGAGAAGAATACAGCAATCTAAAATTAAATTATCTTCATTGTCAAAATAATATTTAAATGATTTATATGTTTTATTTAATTCATTTATCCCTATTCTTAGTTCTGTTTCATTATCTTTATTTAAAGCCTTAGCTGCTACAAAAACCCTTATCATGCCATAAATACTATCATCTAAAATAACAAGTACAGGCAATTTTTGTCCTTTAATATCAAGATTTGAACGAAAAACTACTGTATTAAATTCATTATTTTCAAATTCATTTACTTGAAAACTATTAATATTTTTTTCCTCTAAAAATTTTTTAAATGCTTCAGCTCTATTATTCATTATATATAACTCCTCTCTTCATCAATAGTTTTATATCTATTTCACAATTTCATATGGCCAATTTACAATACCACCAAAATTATAAACATTTACATAACCCATCTTAGCTAATTTAATTGAAGCGTCTGTAGCTCTTCTACCACTTCTACAATAAACTAATATCATTTGTTCTTTATCAGATAATAATTCTTGTAATAGTTTATTATCAGGGCTAATTTCTTCATTTGGCAAAGATATAGCATTCTTAATATGACCATCTTCATATTCTGGTTTAGTTCTTACATCTAAAATCACATAATTTTCTTCACTGTCCATAAACTGTTTTGCTTGTTCAGGATCAATTTGTCGAAAGCTGATATTTTCACCTACATCTACAACTTCATTATCAGCTTTTGCTATTTGATTAAAAGCTATTAAACCCATACCTAATACCATAACTACTAATATATACTTCACATATTTAAACATAATTACACCTCACCAACGTTTAAACAATTCATTTTCTACTACTTCTGGATGATGATATTGTTTATCCTTTAAATTATAACTGCCAAAATTAATCGCCTGCATTGGACACCACTGAATACATGCTAAACAGTATATACAATTATTATTTGACTTAAACTTTATTTTTCCTGCTTCTTCAATAATATTGTTTGTAGGGCAAAGTTTTACACATTGCTTGCAATGAATACAATTCTTTTTGACTGTCTTCTTTTGTAAACATTTCTTTATAAATAACCATGAAATGTATTTCTTTATTACATACCACCATGATTTTTTCACTAAAACATTATTGTTAGTCTTACGTTGATTTAATTCTTCTGCAATTTTTAATACTTTATCTTTATACGTATTCAATAAGTTATAATTGTATTTTTTACCCCAAAAACTTAAGATATTATCTGGTAAATATACCTCATTTCTATATGCTAAATCTATATTTTTAGCTTTTAATAAATCTTGCATTGTTATAAAAGTATTTCCTACTTTACCACCACAAGTAACTACAGCATAACAATATATTTTCTTATCACTTTTTATATCTAATTTTTTTATAAAATCCTGCATTAAATCTAAAACATCATAACAATGTACAGGAAAAACAAATCCCATTACACTATCATCATGCTTATAATCTTTTACAGTGCTGATATCTTGCATTTTATCTTGTGTTAAATATGCCAATAATTTCGCTACTTGATACGAATTTCCAGTTCCTGAAAAATAATATATCATTACTTATTAAATTCTCCATTTCTTTTATTCCTTAAATAGATTTTATAAATTCCTATAATACGCTCCCCATTTATTCATCAAGTTTATTATAGGCTCTATTGTTTTGCCTATTTCCGTCAAAGAATATTCCACTTTAGGTGGAACTACAGCGTAGACTTTGCGAGATATGATTTTATCTTTTTCCAATTCACGTAAATTAGATGTTAATACTTTTTGTGTACAAGGAATAGCTCTATTTAATTCTGAAAATCTTTTTGTTCCTTTTAACAATTCTTTAACTACTAATATTTTTATCTTTGTCCCAAAAATTTGTAAAGATACAGCTACATCACAAGGTAATAATTCTTTTTCCATATTGCTCCTCTTCCATTTCTTTACTATCTTTGAAGAAACTATAATACTTTAAAGTACCTTCTTCATAAACATTTTTATCCATGATATTATTATAACAAATTTACAAATCTATATCAGAAAGGATTTTTATGATGAAAATTCAACAAATACGCAACGCTACTTTAATCATAACGTATGCAAATAAAAGATTTCTAATTGATCCGATGTTTGCACCTAAAGATTTTTATCCACCAATACCAAAATGTTTTAATCCCAATACTAAATGGCCGCTTGTAGATTTACCCTTTGCCATTTCCAAAATCATTGATAATATTGATGCTGTAATTTTAACACATTATCATATCGACCATTTTGATGAATTTGCAGTTCAGGCACTACCTAAAAGCTTAAAAATCTACGTTCAAGATGATATTGATAAACAATTATTGATAAATCATGACTTTACTAATATCGAAGTTTTAACAAAAGAAGGCAATTCATTTGATGATATCAAACTCTATAAAGTTGATTGTCAACATGGTATAAAAGCTCTAACAGTGCCATATTTTGAATTTACGAGTAATTATTTTAACATGAGTGTACGCTATGAAGCTATGGGGGTTATTTTCCAACATAAAGATGAAGAAACTTTATATCTAGCTGGCGACACTATATTTTGTGATTTTGTTAAAAATGCTATTGCTCAATATGCACCTGCTAAAATTATCATCAACTGTGCAGATGCTCAATTTGAACATAGTGGCTCTATCATCATGGGAACTGATGATATTTTAAAACTTCATCAATATGCTCCTAATTTAAAAATAATAGCTAGTCATTTAGATACTGTAGGTCATGCCACTTTAAACCGTCAACAATTAAGCGAATTTATCACTCAACATAAATTAACCGATTATATCTTCGTACCAAAAGACGGAGAAATAATCTAAACGAAAATACATTTATCAGAAAAATCCCTTTAAATATTGAAATTAATTATCATTTTTATTATACTTGATATATAAATTATATATCCTAAAGAAAAGAAGTGATATTCTTGCAAAAAGAACATTTTGATATCACAGGTATGACATGTTCGGCTTGCTCTAGTAGAGTAGAAAAAGCTGTCGGTAAATTACCTGGTATAATCAATCACTCGGTGAATTTGCTAAAAAATTCTATGGTTGTGGAATTTGATGAAAAATTATTATCCACAAATGAAATCATTCAAGCTGTAGAAAAAGCTGGTTATGGTGCTTCATTGCATCATAATCAATCTTTGAGCAAACAAAGTCCTACAAAAATTGAAAATAAAGCAGAAGATATTCATACACAAATGAAAAAACGTTTATTTATCTCTATTATTTTCATGTTACCTCTATTTTATATTTCTATGGGACATATGTTTTCCTTACCTATGCCCTCTTTACTTCTAGGTACAGAAAATGCTCTTTCGTTTGCTTTTACTCAATTTTTATTATTAATTCCTATAGTATTCGTCAATTTCAAATATTATAGTGTAGGCTTCAAAACATTGTTTCAACTTTCACCTAATATGGATTCTTTGATTGCTCTTGGCTCAAGTGCTGCCATTATCTATGGTATTTATGCCATTTATAAAATAAGCTTTGCCTTAGGTCATGGAGATTTATCTACAGCTCATCATTTCAGCATGGATTTATATTTTGAATCAGCAGGTATGATTTTGACCTTGATTACTTTAGGGAAATTTCTCGAAAGTAGAGCTAAAAACAAAACATCTGATGCTATCACCAAATTGATGAATTTAGCACCGAAAACAGCTCTTCGCTTAGAAAATAATCAAGAACAAGAAATTTCTATTGATGATGTAAAACTAAATGACATTCTAATCGTCAAAGCAGGTGCAAGTATTCCTACAGATGGTATTATTATTGAAGGTCATGGCGTTATTGATGAATCTTCACTCACTGGTGAACCTATTCCTTGTGATAAAACCATTGACCAAACTGTAATCGGTGGTACAATCAATAAATCAGGCTATTTTAAAATGCGTGTTACTAAAGTTGGCGAAAATACTACTTTAGCTCAAATCATAAATTTAGTAGATGATGCCACTAGTTCCAAAGCACCTATTGCCAAAATCGCTGATAAAATCAGTGCCATCTTTGTTCCTATTGTAATAACACTCGCTATTATTGCCACTATCATCTGGCTATTTAAGGGCGAAAGTTTAGAATTTGCTTTATCTATTGGTATCTGTGTATTGGTTATTTCTTGTCCTTGTGCTTTAGGACTTGCTACACCTACAGCTATTATGGTAGGCACAGGTAAAGGTGCAAGTCTAGGTATTTTATCTAAATCAGCCCAAGCTTTAGAAACTCTTCACAATATCAATACAGTTGTTCTCGATAAAACAGGCACAATAACTCAAGGCAAACCTCAAGTAACAGATATTTATACTTCAAAAGAAGTAACACTTCAACAATTATTGACTATTGCCTCTTCATTAGAGAAATTATCTGAACACCCTTTAGGTGAAGCCATTCTTCAAGTAGCAGACAAGCACAATATATCGACTTTAGCTGTAGAAAATTTTAAACAAATAGCAGGGCAAGGATTATCTGGCATTATTGACAATTCCATTTGTCTTGCAGGTAATCAAAAATTATTAATCGCTCATGATATTAAAAATGAACAGCTATTTTCCCTAGGTAATAAATTAGCCCAGCAAGGAAAAACACCTTTATACTTCACTAAAGATGATAAAATCCTTGGCTTAATAGCTATCGCTGATACAATTAAAGCAACAAGTCCTCAAGCTATTCAAGAATTAAAAAATCTCGGTATCAATATCTATATGTTAACTGGTGATAATCAACTCACAGCAAAACAGATATCTAAGCAAATAAATCTTGAAGAAAATAATATAATTTCTGATGTATTACCTCAAGATAAAGAAGCCCAAATTCGTCAACTTCAAAATCAAGGGCAAAAAGTAGCCATGGTAGGTGATGGCATAAATGACGCACCTGCACTTGCTCGTGCTGATGTTGGTATCGCTATTGGAGCTGGTACAGATATTGCTATTGACTCCGCTGATATTATTTTGATGAAAAACAATTTACTAGATGTAGTAACTGCTATAAAATTAAGTAAAGCCGTTATCAAAAATATCCGTGAAAATCTCTTTTGGGCATTTATCTATAATATCATAGGTATTCCTATTGCCATGGGCTTATTTTATACTGCTTTTGGTTTAAAACTAAATCCTATGATTGGTGCTCTAGCCATGAGTTTTAGCTCCGTTTTTGTCGTAACTAATGCTCTTCGTTTGCGTTTTTTCCAAAATAATTATCAAACTGCATCCATAAATAAAGATAATTCATCTACTGCCATAAATATTCAAGCAATAGATTTAAATACATCAAAAGGAGACGATAATATGGGATTATTAAATAATTTATTCCACAAAAATAGTGAAAAACAAACTGAAAAAATCATATCTATTGAAGGTATGATGTGCCAACACTGTGTAAAACATGCCACAGAAGCACTGGAAAAAATAGATGGTGTCAGTGATGTAAAAGTAAGTCTTGAAAATAAAAATGCTGTTATTCATGTAAATCAAAATGTTACAGATGAGCAAATAACTAATGCCATTGTTGAAGCAGGCTATGAAGTTACTGCTATAAAATAAATAATATAAAATAATTAAAAATCCTTTCTATAATCTATTGAAAAATTTTTAAGTCTATGTTATAATCTTAAAAATCATATTTTATAGAAAGGATTTTTTTATGTTTAAAACACTTGTAAAAATCATCTGCGTTATAACAATTTGTTTATTCACTACAAATTGCACCTCTGCTGAAAATTCAACTCCATCAAGCAATCAAAACACTTCCATGCAAACAACTCAAACAACAAAAAATTCCATTGATTTATCTTCTTATTTTGAAAATATTAATGGTACGGCTGTATTTTATACACCTGATACAAATACATATAATATTTACAATGATGAATTAAGCACCAAGCAATCTTCTCCTTGCTCCACCTTCAAAATTTTCTCCACTTATGTAGCTTTAGACAATAAGACTATTGACGCTAATAATTCTCTTCGAAAATGGAATGGCACTATTTACTGGTATGATGCATGGAATAAAGATATCGATTTAGATACAGCATTTAAAACATCTTGTGTTTGGTATTATCGCCAAGTCATTGATGAAATCGGACAAGATACTATGCAAAAATATATCGATAAATTCGATTATGGCAATAAAGATATTTCCGATTGGGACGGAAAAACAGATTTAGATGATGATCCTAGAGATTTAAAAGGCTTCTGGCTAGAAACTTCTTTAAAGATTTCACCATTAGAACAAGTACAATTATTAAATCGCCTATTTTCTACCAATGAAAATCCTATGGCTTTAGCTAAACTAAAAGAATTAATGTTAGTTTATGAAGATAATAACACTGGTCTAAAAATTTATGGCAAAACTGGTTTTGGTAAAGTAAACGGTGAAAATACTGATGCTTGGTTCACTGGTTTTTATGAGATCAATAATCAACGAACATATTATTCTGTACGTTTAGATGACCCTAAAAATCCTCAAGCATTAAGTTCCACGGCCAAAGAAATCGCTATTAATATCATTAAAAATCTAAATAAATGACAAAAGGCTTTTCTTAGTATCATTTTCACTACTACTAAGAAAAGCCTTCTTTTTTATTTATTTAACATACGCATTGCTCTTACAATTACTTCTTTATACTCTCTTTTTATTCTACTTGCTAATAAATAACTTATGATTGTAGCCAAAATAGCAAATACCCCACCTGTGATACCTACGCTGTTTAATCCTGCTAAATCAACAGATAACGAACCAGCAAAGGAACCTACAGCAATACCTACATTATAAGAAGATGATGTAAGTGAACCTGCTAATGCTAAAGTTCCTGGATAGAATTTCTTGGACACTTGTAAATAATACATCTGTGTTGGTGTGTTTAATAAATACATCAATACACCTAAACAGCAAATAACCACACTGCCTAAAATAAATGATTCCATAGTAAATGTTAATAAAATAGAAAATATTGCTTGTCCTGCAAATATCATCCATAAAATACGCATACCGCCCCAATAATTGAGCATAGGAGATAACAAATTACTAATCATTGCCGCTACACCAAAAATAACAAATGCTAAAGTCAATAAATTAGCAGATAAGCCCATTTTATCTAATAAAATCGGGGATAAATAAGTATAGAAACAATATGCAGAAGAACCACTTAAAATCATTGCACTTACTGCCATAATAATACGTCTATCTTTTAATAATACTAATTGTTCCATAATATTATTAGTTGGTGGTAAGTTTTTCGTTGGTAAAAATTTAATCATTAATAATAACAATAAAACACTAACAACAACGATAAAGGCAAATGCTACACGCCAACTTGCAAATTGTACGATAAACATACTAAATGGCACACCAAATACTGAAGCAATATTAAAGCCAGCAAAAATCCAAGATATTACCGAAGAAGTGTATTTTCTTGGGGCAACATCTGGAGCAAATGTCATTGACATTGAAATTAAAGCACTAGACACAGCTGCCAAAAATATTCTTGAAGCTAACATAACTGGATAATTAGGTGCTAACATACAAGCCACATTACCTAGTGTAAATAAAAACATTAAGCTTAAAACCGTACGATATCTAGGAAATCTTGATAGATATGCCGTAATTAAAGGTGCGCCCACTGAATAAACTATGGCAAATGCAGAAATCAATAAACCTGTTTGCGTGATTGATACATTCAAATCTTCTGCAATATTCGGCAAAATACCAATAACCACATATTCACAAGTACCCAATACAAAACTAAGCATAATCAACATGATTACTCTGATATTAAACATAATGTTATGATCTCCTTTACTATTTTTTTATTTATATTCCCTGTACTTATTATTAGTAATAATAAGTAATTTAACTCGTTAAACGTTTACTATTATATATATTTTTTTTTATAAATACTATGCTTTCATATATTAAAAACATTGCTAAATGTCTTTTCTTTTTTACACAATAAACACAAAATTAAAAGAGCAGATTTTAAAATCTACTCTTTTTCCCAAAATCATTTGATTTTATTTATTAATTTACCGATTGGAGGAATTTCACAAACTACTTCATCTCCATATTTTAGCCATTTTCCTGGTTTATATCCCATGCCCACACCTGATGGCGTACCTGTAGCAATGATATCTCCTGCTTCTAAAGTCATTCCTTGTGATAATTCTGATACTACTTTTGGTATATCATTTAAAAATAATTTTGTATTTGAATTTTGGCGAAGTTCCCCATTTACACTGCATTTTATATCCACCTCTACAGGAAATGGCAAAGCTGATTTATGCAAAATAACAGGGCCCATAGCACTATAAGTATCTAGAGATTTTCCCTTAAACCATTGCATATGTTTTAATTGCAATCTACGTGAAGAAAAATCATTGAAAATACTATAACCAAAAATATAATCTTCTACTTTATCCACAGGTATATTTTTGCCAGTTTTACCTATGATTACCGCCAATTCCACTTCATAATCTAAAGCATTATCTATATCCAAACAAGCTTGTACATCTTCATTTGTACCAATTATTTTAATCGCACGCTTGCCAAAATAAACTGCATCATTACTTGTTTTCTTGAAATTTTTTGCACGTTCACTAGCTTCTTCTAAATGATCTTGATAATTTACACCCACACATAAAATATCATGTATTGGTCTTTCTATTGGTGATAATAATTTAACTTCACTCAATTTATAGCTCTTAAAATCATTATTTTCATCATCTAATTTTATCTGTATATCTTTTATATCATCTTCATTTAATTGTTCAATCACATCTTGCATACAGCAAAAAGTTTTATCTGCATATAAATCATTAAGTGCTATTATCTCATCTTCATCATTTGCTAAAACACCTATCAATTTCTTATTTTCTATTTTAAAATTTACAAACTTCATTATCCTTCATTCCTTTCCTCACATACTAACTAAAATATATATTATACATTTTCAATCCAAAATCCTTCTATTTTATAATCCTATTCAACAAATAGGTTTTAATGAAAATAAATTTATATAATTATTTCACCAATCTAAATTTATTATTGTATTTGCTCTAATAAATTATTTTATATTCATCTTGACATTATATACTATTCATACTAAAATAATAGTAAATAAGATATAAATTTCTTTTATTCTTTTAATTTATAAATATATTTTAAATCTATATATAAACAAGTAATTATCATATTTTCATAAACTTTAAACCTACTATAAAAGTAGGATAGGAGGATATATTTCATGACTAAATCTCTTTTAAATATTACGGACTTATACGCTAGTGCTGAAGATAAAACAATTTTACAAAATTTAAATTTAAATATAAATAAAGGTGAAACTCATATTTTAATGGGCCCTAATGGTGCAGGAAAATCTACATTAGGCAATGTCATTATGGGTAATTCTCAATATAAAGTAGACCGTGGAAGTATATTTTTCAAAGATGAAGATATTACTTCTACTAGAACTGATGAACGTGCTCAAAAAGGATTATTCTTATCTTTCCAAAGCCCTATAGAAATTCCTGGTGTTTCTATCTCTCAATTTATCCGTACTGCTATGGAAACAAAAGAAAAAATCCGCCTAAAAGCTTTTCGCGATAAATTAAAAACTGTTACTAAGACACTCGGTATCAATGAACAATGGATTAATCGTGAATTAAATGTAGGATTTTCTGGTGGCGAACGCAAAAAAATTGAAATGCTTCAATTATTAATGCTAAATCCTAAATTAGCTATCTTAGATGAAACAGACTCTGGTCTTGATGTTGACGCTGTAAAAACTGTTTCTCGCGGTATACAGACATTCCAACAAGATGACCAAAAATCTTTATTAATCATCACTCACAACAGCAAAATCCTTGAATATCTCCATATTGATTATGTTCATATCTTAATCAATGGAAAAATCATCAAAACAGGAGATGCTTCTTTAATAAAAATCATCAACGAACAAGGCTATGAACCTCTTATCACTGGACAAGGAGAATAAAATCATGAATGAAGCAGAAAAAAGACAAAATGAATATATAAATCAAACTGCTGAACGTGTAGAAAATCGTTATGATTTTAAAAAAGCAGAAAAAGATGCTTATCGTCTCAAAAAAGGTCTCACGCCAAAAATCGTAGAAGAATTATCTGCTAAAAAAAATGACCCTGAGTGGATGCGTGAATTTCGCTTGCGTTCTTTAGAAATCTACCACAGCTTAGATGTACCACCATGGGGACCATCTATTGATGATTTAAATATCGACAATATCGTAACTTATGTAAAACCAAATACTGATATGCAAGGTTCATGGAAAAATGTACCTGAAGATATCAAAGACACTTTCGATAAATTAGGTATTCCTCAAGCTGAACAAAAATCCCTAGCTGGTGTCGGTGCCCAATACGACTCTGAGGTCGTTTATCACAATCTCAAAGAAGAAGTTGCCAAACTAGGTGTAATTTATACAGATATCGAAACTGCTCTCAAAGGCCCTTATGAACCTATGATACGTGAACATTTTATGAAACTTGTAACACCTCGCGATCATAAATTTGCAGCCTTACATGGTGCAGTTTGGTCTGGTGGCTCTTTCGTATATGTACCACCTGGAGTAAAAGTGGACATTCCACTTCAATCTTATTTCCGCCTAAATGCAGCAGGTGCAGGGCAATTTGAACATACTTTGATTATCGTAGATAAAGGAGCTGACCTTCACTTCATCGAAGGCTGTTCTGCTCCTAAATATAATGTAGCTAATTTACATGCTGGCTGTGTAGAATTATTCGTCGCTGATGATGCAAAATTGCGTTACTCCACAATTGAAAACTGGTCAAAAAATATGTATAATCTCAATACAAAAAGAGCAAAAGTAGGCAAAAATGCTACTATGGAATGGATTTCTGGCTCATTCGGCTCTCATATCTCTTACCTTTATCCAATGACAATTCTTGCAGGTGAAAATGCCAAAGCAGAATTTACAGGAATTACATTTGCAGGTAAAGGGCAAAATCTCGATACAGGAGCTAAGATGGTGCATAATGCCCCTCATACATCTTCTTTAATCAACACAAAATCTATTTCTAAAGATGGTGGTGCTAGCACATTTAGAAGTTCTGTCGTTGTAGCCAAACAAGCCCAGCACAGTAAAGCCCTAGTTTCTTGCCAATCTTTAATGCTCGATAATATTTCTCGTTCAGATACAATTCCAGCAATGGACGTGCGTACAAATAAAGCCAGTGTCGGGCACGAAGCCAAAATTGGTCGCATTAGTGATCAAGCTGTATTTTATCTCATGAGTAGAGGTCTAAGTGAAGCCGCTGCTCGTGCTATGATTGTAAACGGATTTGCTAATCCAATATCCAAAGAATTACCAGTAGAATATGCTGTAGAAATGAATCATTTAATTCAATTAGAAATGGAAGGTGCCATTGGCTAAAAGGAGATATGACTATGAATATAAAATTTGAACATGCAAATAGTTTACCAATGCCAACATGGCGTTGGTTAAAATTAAATGATACAACTATATCTTATGATAATATAGATAAATTAACTCCCCTCAAACCTCAAATCATCAATTCCACGGAAAATATTTCCCTAGCTTCACAAAAAGATATAACTTTTGCCAACTTTCCTCACATCACTACTGGTATCGGCTCAGATGCTGATAATTTTGTAGTAAATAATGCTAGTAACAAAAACTATTTCACTATCAAAGCAAATACAATTACCCAAAAACCCTTAATCTTTATTTATGATTTAACCGATAATCTTGATTTAATTGATGATAATTATATTTACGCTCAAGAAAATAGCCAAGCCACTATAATTATCGTTTACAATTCTCCTTATCATAATCAAGGTTTTCATGCGAGCAGTACAAAGATTTTCGCTGAAAAAAATGCTCAAGTTAAAATAATTCAACTCCAAACACTCGGCAAAGACTATTTTAACTTTGATGATATCGGCACACTTGCTCAAGAAAATGCTCGTATATCCATTCAACAAATTGCTTTAGGTGCAAATAAAAATTATCTAGGTGCAAATATTGATTTACTACAAAATAATGCACAACTAAATTTCCAAACAGATTATTTAACTACTAAAAATCAAATGCTCGATATGAACTATATTGTCAATATCCTAGGTCAAAAGACTAAAACTAATTTAACGACAAATGGTATCTTAATGCATAACGCTCAAAAAACGCATCGTGCAACTTTAGATTTTAAACAAGGTTGCAAAGGTTCTATAGGTACAGAAGCAGAAAATGTATTATTACTTGATGAAGATATCCACAATAAATCAATTCCTCTAATTCTCTGCGGTGAAGATGATATCGAAGGCAATCACTCCGCTGCTATCGGTGAAATGGATAAGGAACAATTATTTTATCTTCAAACTCGTGGCTTAAATGAAAGACAAATTCGCCAAATGCAAATTGACTCCAAACTTCAATTAATCACAACAAATTTACCTGAAGAACTTCACGCTTATATTTCCACTTATCAACAGGAGGCTTGCTATCATGAAAACTAATTTTCGCCAAGATTTCCCTATATTAAATGATGAAGCAAACCCTGTCGTTTATTTAGATAGTGCTGCTACTACGCAAAAACCACTAAGTGTGATAAAATCCCTAGAAAATTATTACACATCTCAAAATGCAAATCCCCTTCGTGGTCTCTATAAATTGAGTGCTACTGCTACAAGTGAATACGAACAAGCTCGCCACAGTGTAGCACAATTCATCAATGCTAATGAAGATTGTGAGATTATTTTCACTAGAAATACTACTGAATCCTTAAATCTCATCGCCTACACTTACGGCATGGAAAATATCCAAGAAGGCGATGAAATCGTAATCTCCATTCTTGAACATCATAGCAATATACTACCATGGCAAATGATAGCAAAATTAAAAAAAGCTACATTAAAATATATGTATATAAATGATGAAGGCATTATTTCTGATGAAGAAATCCAAACAAAAATCACACCTAAAACAAAGATAGTTTCTATCACTCAAGTTTCAAATGTCTTAGGCATTGCCACTCCCTTAAAAGCTATAATAAAAAAAGCTCATGAAGTAGGTGCTATCGCCATTGTTGATGGTGCTCAAGGTGCTCCTCATATGGCAACAGACGTCCAAGATTTAGACTGTGATTTCTACGCATTCTCCGGTCATAAAATGTTAGCACCTATGGGAATTGGCGTCTTATATGGAAAAAAATCCATACTTGAGCAAATGCCTCCATTCTTACGCGGTGGCGAAATGATCGAAACAGTATCCGAACAAGATGCTACATTTGCTCCACTTCCAGAAAAATTTGAAGCTGGTACACCTAACGTATCTGGAGCAATAGCATTAAAAACCGCTATCGAATATATAAATCAAGTAGGATTTTCCTACATTAAACAACAAGAAGAAAAATTAATGAAAATCGCCATGGAAGAATTATCTAAATTGCCTTATATCACCATTTATGGCTCACCAGATTATAAAAAACATAAAGGTGTATTGAGCTTTAATATTCAAGATATTCACCCTCATGACGTATCTTCACTTGTCGATTATCATGGGAATATAGCCCTTCGTGCAGGCAATCATTGTGCTCACCCATTATTAAAATATCTAAATGCACAATCAACAAATCGCATAAGCTTTTATTTCTATAATACAAAAGAAGATGTTTATCAATTCATTGAACAAATAAAAAAAGTAAGGAGTTATTTAGGATACGATGTTTAATCTCTATAATGAAATCTTAACTGAACACAACCTTCACCCTAATAATAAATGTTCACTAGCAGATGCTACACATCACCAACATGGTATCAATCCTAATTGCGGTGATGAAATCACGCTCTCCTTAAAACTCAATAATAATATTATTGAAGATGCTAGTTTCCAAGGTTCAGGTTGTGCTATTTCCCAAGCTTCCACAGATATCATGATTGATTTAATGCTCGATCAACCAATCGACAAAGCCAAAGAATTATGTCGTTTATTCATCGGCATGGTTCAAGGCACAATCACTGATGAAAAAGAGCTTGCTCCTTTAGATGAAGCTCTTACCTTTAAAAATATATCCAAAATGCCAGCTCGTGTAAAATGTGCCGTACTCAGTTGGCATACTATGGAAACAATCCTAGACAAAGCCCTCCAAAACTCTCAATAAATAAAAAGTATCATCTTGATTTAAATAGTTCAAAACTAAAATTAAGATGATACTTTTTTATCTAAAATTTACCAACCAAAATCAAGAAAAATCCCGCTAGACCTTGATAAATAAGCCTTCTTACTAAATCTCTTCAAATCTTATTATCGCTGGTAAAAAACAACTAAAATCCTTGTTTATCAATACTTTTAATAGTATAATAAAAATTGCAAATATTAATTTTTCTAACATTTAACTTTAACAAGTGTTGTATTTGAATAGTAAAAATACCTACTCCACTATTTACAACTGCATAATTTAACTTTAACAAGTGTTGTATTTGAATAAGAAAACTACAGGTGTTCGTCTTTTTCTTCTTTCATTTAACTTTAACAAGTGTTGTATTTGAATTTATATATGGATCTAAACCATTATTTCTTAGCCAGATTTAACTTTAACAAGTGTTGTATTTGAATACTTCAGCTTTACGAACTGCCGATAATTCCGCAAGATTTAACTTTAACAAGTGTTGTATTTGAATCAATAAAACTGGAGTTATCGGTGTCTGCTATTTAGAATTTAACTTTAACAAGTGTTGTATTTGAATTTAAAAATAATGCAGACTATAAGACATTTAAAAAAAATTTAACTTTAACAAGTGTTGTATTTGAATACTGGATAAACTCATGACAAGTCAAATGAGTCCTTATTTAACTTTAACAAGTGTTGTATTTGAATGCTTGTTTCTCTTTTGAAGTTTCTTGTTTATTCCATATTTAACTTTAACAAGTGTTGTATTTGAATGATGATGTAGATGAACTTGTGCAAATGTCTAAAGGGATTTAACTTTAACAAGTGTTGTATTTGAATTCAGCTATCAGAATTAAAAACTTAAGGCTTTTAACATTTAACTTTAACAAGTGTTGTATTTGAATTCCCATTTAATAGGGATAAATAAGCCTTGTGTCATTATTTAACTTTAACAAGTGTTGTATTTGAATAATGGTACAGAATTATGGATAGAGTAGGTGGATAAATTTAACTTTAACAAGTGTTGTATTTGAATTTGATTTTGCTTTGTTATCTAGAAATCCTACAATATTTAACTTTAACAAGTGTTGTATTTGAATTACTGCAATGATAGACACACATTATATTGCTAAACAAATTTAACTTTAACAAGTGTTGTATTTGAATAGAACTGCAACGCAGGCTCAAAGAAAGACAGGAACAATTTAACTTTAACAAGTGTTGTATTTGAATACTGTTTTTTCCATCGCGTGCAACTTAATCATTTTAATTTAACTTTAACAAGTGTTGTATTTGAATATCAATCTATATTTTCGGATTTCGCCTGGACTAGTGATTTAACTTTAACAAGTGTTGTATTTGAATAGGTCTTAGACAAAACTATAACAATGGAACATAATCATTTAACTTTAACAAGTGTTGTATTTGAATCTCCTCGTTTTGAGATAAACAATTACTAATTACACTTTATTTAACTTTAACAAGTGTTGTATTTGAATATAAATTTTTCGGTATCATTTCCTGTTAATACCCCATTTAACTTTAACAAGTGTTGTATTTGAATAATATCCAATGTTTCTAACCAGCTATTAATTTGCTCTATTTAACTTTAACAAGAGTTGTATTTGAATTGTACTAAATAACCATTATTAGCCAAATCTGTTAGATTTAACTTTAACAAGAGTTGTATTTGAATGGACTACAGTACTTAGCGTTTGCATGTAGCCCTATTGTGTTGTATTTGAATACTTGCCCATTCGCTCATATTGCTAATGGTTATGTAATTTAACTTTAACAAGTGTTGTATTTAAATTCACTCTCTAGCAATAGTATAACAATGAAAAAAGCCTTAGGAACTGACCCTTCCTAAGGCTTTTGTGCGTCATCATGAGTTTGATTTCGTCTATACTTAGTATAATATATTACATAGATTTTGCAATACAGAGCTTATTATTATCGTGCAAATTAGAAAAATAGACTTATATCTTTAATTCTTCTATATCAGCTAAAAGCTTATCTAATTTTTCTACTATACGCTTTTGTTCTGCTAATGGTGGTAATGCTACTAATAAATTTTTTATTGTATTCAATGCCAATTCTTTTTGTTTGGTTGAACCACTACACATATCTTCTATATTATCTTGAATATGTGGAGAAGATAAAAAATATTTTATATATATTTCACTTATTAAACGTGTGCTACGCACAACTGTAACATGACTGTCTGCTACTACAATAGGATATTTTGAATCTGTTTTAAATAAACATACCCTTCCAACTGTGCCTAATCCCGTTGAATTTATTAATATATCATGTTTCTTTAAATATCTTTCATCAGCATATTTTTCTAATACTTCTGGTGCTAAATATTTTGCCGGCTCTAAAGTAAATCCACTCCACTGATTACATTTTTGAGATACAACAGGATATTTTTTTATATCTGAATATATTGGTGATTTTCCTCTTTGTAAATATACACATATATCATCTAGCCTTACCCATTTCCAATTTTCAGGTATAGTAAATGGTATTTCTTCTTCTGTTATCTCTGGCAATGATTTTTGTTTTTTTATCTTCTTCTCTTTGATTAAGCGTTCTTTTTCTTCTTTTATCGCTTGCAATAAATCTTCTACCTTATCATCTGTAGCTAATTGTTCCGTCAAATTTCCTTGTATAGCTGATTGTAATATAGATTTCTTTAACTTATCGGGGAAATTCTTTTGTAATATAGATAATTTTTCTTCATTAGCTTTTAATTCATCTATATTAGCCAAAACATTATCAAGCTTTTCTACAATACGCTTTTGCTCTGCTAATGGTGGTAATGGTACAATCCTGTTTTTTAAATTAGTTTGTGTTATTTGATTTATCGTTGTCGTCGTTACACTATCGAAATTACCTCTAAATAACGGAGATGATAGATAATAATATAAATATTTATAACATTTACTTCTACAAATAGACATAAAAGCTCCAAAAGCAAAATTATCATTTTCTATTATAGCTGTTTTTCCTACTAACTTCTTACTTCCATTTCTTACACATATTAATAAATCATTTTTTTTGCTAATTTTGATACAGGTATCTCTTTATTTATTCTTACAATATCTGATAAATCTATTTTCCCATTCTTTATATTACTAGAACGTAATACTATTGTTCCTTCATTAGATATTTCTGTAGGTTTAAATGTTAATCCTATATTTAATAAACTAATCTCACCTAATCTTACCCATCTCCAATTTTCAGGTATTTCAAATGGTATTTCTTCTTCTGTTATCTCTGGCAATGGTTTTTGTTTTTTTATCTTCTTTTCTTTGATTAAAAGTTCTTTTTCTTCTTTTATTGCTTGTAATAAATCTTCTACTTTATCATCTGTAGCTAATTGCTCTGTCAATTTTCCCTGTATGGCTGATTGCAATACTGATTTTCTTAATTTATCTGCTAACATAATTTTACCCCTAAAATATTTTCTATTTCTTGGAGCTTCTTATCTATCTTGGCATTCAAAGTAGCTCTTTTTTCTTTATACTCTAAAATAGTTTCTTCTGGAGATAAGACTTCTTCTTCCACTGTAGGATAACCGCATAAATCTATATCATAATTACGATTTACGATTTCTTCTAATGTATAAACTTTAGCCTTATAAGTATCAGTATCCTCATCTTGAATATCGCATCTATCATTCCACCATTTTATACAATCAGCAAAATGTTCTAATTTCATTGGTTTTGTCTTAGAAAAATGTTTATATTCTTCTGGCATATCCAAACGATAAAAATAAGTTTCTTTCGTAGTTCCTGTATTATCAAAAAAGATAATATTTGTAGTAATAGATGTATATGGAGCAAACACAGAAGCAGGCAGGCGAATAATCGTATACACATTAAATTCACTAAATAATTTTTTCTTGATAGCCACTTTGGCATTATCTAAACCAAACAAAAATCCATCTGGTATGATAACTGCTGCTCTACCATTTTCTTTCAAACGATACATAATTAAAGGTATGAATAAATCTGCTGTTTCACTACTGCGTAAATCTGCTGGGAAATTGTTTTTTATTGCATCACCTTCAGCTCCGCCATAAGGCGGGTTCATCAAAATAACTTCAAATTTTTCATTATCTTTATATTCTCTTACATTACGTTCTAAAGAATTAGCATTATAAATAGCAGGATTATCTATATCATGCACTAACATATTTGTTACACATAATAAATGCGGTAGAGGCTTTTTCTCTATACCATAGATAGCATTATTATACTGTGTTCTATCTTCTGTATTTTTCATATTTTTTTCTAAATGATTTAATGTAGAAGTCAAAAATCCACCTGTCCCACAAGCAAAATCAGCTACAGTTTCGCCAAGCTTTGGATTTACCATTTCTACGATAAAATCAGTTACTGCCCTAGGTGTATAAAATTCCCCTGCATTTCCTGCACTTTGCAAACTTTTCAAGATAGTTTCATAAATTTCGCCAAAAGCATGCAATTCTTTGATATTATCAAAATCTATTTTATTGATTTCATTGATTAATTGACGTAGTAAAACACCATCTTTCATATATTGATTGGTGCTTACAAATACATCTCTTAAAATCTTATGCTTCATAGGAGCATCTGCTGACAATTTTATTTCTTTTAACTGTTTAAATAACTTTTCGTTGACAAATTCTAATAACTTATCTCCTGTTAAAGACTTACCATCTGCATCATCTACTGCCCAGTTTTCCCATTTACATTCTTCTGGCAATATAGATTTATAATTCTCATCAAAAAGTTCCCAGTCTTCTTCCTTCTTGGCATAAATTTTTAAAAATAATAGCCATGTTAATTGCTCGATACGCTGTGCATCACCATTTACACCGCTATCCCCACGCATTATATTTTGAATGTTTTTTACAAATGCTCCTAAACTCATAGTTTAATTCATGTACTCCTTTTATAGATTATATATATTATTTACTTGATTTGCGGATATTTCATTATTATAGATTAAACTTGTGAGTTCATCTACTGCCTGAAAATATTTTTCTTTACCGCCAAACATTTTTACAATTTTTGGTGCAGTTCCCCATTTAGCAAAATTTTTATTGCGTAAAACTTGAAGATTTTGTATTTCTCTTATGCCTTCATTCTTATATTGTTCCATCAAAGCATCTAATACTTCTCTACAAACTGGCGAATACTTAGCAAAATAATCTCTTTTTTTCACATTATTAATACGTTCTTTTCTCGTCAAAGGTTTTTGATCATAAACAATATGCAAAATTAAATCAAATTCATCTATATCATTTTTACCTGTAGCCTTATATAGTTCATCTATAGAAACATTATGCTTTGTTAATTCTTCAAGAATAACTTGCTTTTTCGCTGTACTGCTCCAAGCATTAATAAATTCATCTAAAGAAGCATATTCCTTGCGAACATTTTTCTTAGTGAAATCAACAACGCTTTCTGTTATTAATTTTCCATTAGCATCAAGATATTGTACACGTTCATTTACTATATTTACATCTACATTATCCACATGATATTTTACTTTGCCTTCATGCACCATTGGTGGCGTAAATATATCACCATCTTCACTTGCTATATCTTCGCCTGTTTCTTCTGTAGTATTCATACTTGTATTTTCATCTTTTCCATCATCTTCAATAATAACTATAGGATCACCATCAAAATTAGGATCTGCAAATAATCTCGTTACTCCCCTAAAATCCATGATAGTAAAATAATTTTTATCATAATCTGGATTTAATCGAGTGCCACGTCCAATAATTTGTTTAAACTCAATAATAGAATTTATATTATTTTCTAATACAATTAATTTACAAGTCTTAGCATCTACACCTGTAGTCATTAACTTTGATGTAGTAACTATTGTCGGATATTTTTCACTAGGATCAATGAAATAATCTAGCATAGCTTTTCCTTCTTTATTATCACCTGTTATTCGCATAATATAATTAGGATTAGCCTTCATGATATCGCTATTTTCATTTATAAGTGCTTGCCTCATTCTTTCAGCATGTTCTATATCCACACAAAAAACAATAGTTTTACTATATCTGCCATTTTCTTTTAGCCATTTTGTAATACGCTTTGCTACTTCTTGGGTACGTTCATCAATAATTAAATTTTTATCAAAATCTTTTCCTAAATATAATTTATCCTCGATTTGCAGACCATTTTTATCGAATTGTCCTTTATACGGTCTCCAGCCTTCACTATCTCTATCTATATTCACACGAATAACTTTATATGGTGCTAAAAAGCCATCAGCTATACCTTGTTTTAAACTATAAGTATATATAGGTTCACCAAAATAAGCTAAATTACTTACTTCTTTAGTTTCCTTCGGTGTCGCTGTAAGACCTATTTGTACTGCACTATTAAAATATTCCAAAATAGTTCGCCACTGTGAATCTTCTTTAGCACTACCACGATGACATTCATCTACAATTATTAAATCAAAAAATTCTGGTTTAAATGCACGAAAAATTTCTTCACCATTCTCACCAACAAGTTGTTGATATAAACTCATATAAATTTCATAGGAACTATCTAAATGTCTATTTTTTACTTTCGTTATGACTTTTTCAAATGGTTTAAAATCTTGTACAATAGTCTGATCTATCAAGATATTTCTATCAGCCAAATAAAGTACACGATTTACCTTTTTCGCTTTAATAAGTCTATATACAATCTGAAATGCTGTATATGTTTTTCCCGTACCTGTTGCCATCACTAATAAAATACGTTTTTGATTTTTAGCAACAGCTTCAACAGTTCTATCAATAGCTACTTGTTGATAATATCTAGGCTTTTTATTTGCCAGTGGATCAACATAATATGCTTCTTGTACAACGCTGAGCATATCTTTATCCAATTTTTCACCCTCAATATAACGCTTCCATAATTGTTCAGGTGTTGGAAATTCTTCTAATTTTATCTCTCTTGTTTTCCCTGTGAAAAAATCATATTCAATAAAACCTTTTCCATTTGAAGAATAAGCAAATTTTACATCTAACATTTGAGCATACTCCATAGCTTGTGGCATACCATGCCCTATAGAATAATTCATTTTCTTCGCTTCTATAATCGCCAATGGTTTTTTATTCACACCATAAGTCAGTACATAATCTGCTTTTTTGCGTTTTCCTCGTGTTACCTTATCACCTCGTACTTGCACAGCTCCATTTGTTATATAGTATTCATAAAATACATTATCTTTATCCCAACCAACATTTTCTATTGCTGGTGTTATATATTTAAATTTTATATCTTCCTCTGTCAATTCAACTATCATAAAATACACTCCCATATAAAAATTAGCGTATTACTATACTTATAATAAAGTTTACAACATTAATATTTTATTATCAATTAATCTAAATATATATTATCCCTTTGAAACTACATAATCCTTATAAATTAAGCATTGATAAATTTATATATTCAAAAATACAAATAAAAATCGTATAATTTATATTGATAAAAACTTAAAAACCACTCTTATAATATTGCTAACAGAACAATCTTCCCAAATATGTACAGAAAACATAACCACTATGTTCTCATCTGAATTGATGTCCTATTCTAGTGATATTGATAAACAATATATTATCCAATTTCTAGAATTAGGACATAAAAAATAATTATCATATATACTTATAGTTATAAACTTTATTTTTATAAATTAATTTAAGGAGGAAATATTTTGGATATTACCCTATATAATTTAAATGAAACAGATTTTTCTCTCACTAAATCTAGATTGAATGCACTAGGTTTTTTGAATATAATTCAAAAAAGACTAAATAACAAGATAATCAAACCTTTTATAGAAATCAAAAATATTTCTATGACCCATGATTATAATGATATTATCAATAAATTTAAAAAAGCTAATATAACTCCATTATCTAAAAGTATAGAAAAAAATTTTAATAATAATAATACTTATAATATAAGTTTTATTTTTAATCTTAATAATAACCTTTTAATAATAGGAAATGGTTTTGATTTAGAACATGATTTAAAAACCCATTATACTGATTTTTTTGATACTATTAACAACAACGTTTCTTCAAAAAATGAAATTATCTTAAATAATAATAAATATCTCATTGAGGATAATCATTTACTATTATATCTACTAGAGGAATATAAACAAAATAAATTACAAGGTAATAATTGGATAGATATTGAAACTGAATTAAAAAAATAATAACTCTAATAGAAGAAATTAGAACTAATAATTTTATTGATAATATAACTTATTATAAGGGAGAAAATGAATATACTATTATTAATAAAATACAATCTAAATCAAGCCATTACTTTAAAAATTCTTTATCTCCATTCATTAGTGGTACATTTGGTGTAAATTTTTATAAATATATTAAAGAAAAATATGATACGAGTATTAAAACTCTTGAAAAAGATTTAAATGAATTAACAGATATGTTAAGAGATTATTTATTAGAACAAGATATTTCTAATCTCACAAAAACTAAAGATATTTCTGATATTGATTATAAAATAACACATGTTTTAAGCTTCAATTATACTGATACATTTAGACAATTATATTCTGACATAGATGATGATAAAATAGATTTTATTCATGGCTCATTAAATAAAAATAATCTAGTATTAGGTATAAATGAAACCTTAACAGAAGATACAGCAAATAAAATTGTTGATACTGTATATTTTAAAAAATATTTTCAACGTATATATAAAAAGACTGATTATAAGTATATTGATTGGTTAGATCATGTAAATTTTGATACAGTATATATACATGGTCATTCATTGGATGAAAGCGACAAAGAAATATTAGAAAAAATTATAAATAGTGTTCTAAAAAAAGATACCTCTACAGTAAAAATATTCTATTATGATGAAAAACATTACAGACAAGAAGTTACTAACTTAATCAAAGTATTAGGAAAAGATGTATTTCAAAAATACTATTTTCAAAATAGAATTATTTTTATTAAACAAACACCTAAAAGATAAATTTAATGATAACTTCTTATTTTAATCATATTGATTATAAAAATTTTTATTTAAAGGAGTGCATTTTATCATGGAAGAAACTAATTTAGAAGTTCAATCTACAAATAATAAAAAAATATATAAAATTATAGGATTAATAGTATTATTAATTTTAGCAGGGTGTGCATTTTATTTCTTCTATTGGGTAAAAACACCTCAATATAGTTTGAAACTTATACAAGAATCTGTACAAAATCATGATGTAGTATCTTTTGAAAAACATGTCGATACTGAAGCTTTATGTACTCAAGCAGTAGATGGATTTTTAGCCCAAGAGATGTCCACTAATGATATGAATAACCCTCTTATTCAAGGAATAATTCAAACAGTAAAACCAGCTATAGTTAAATCTTTAAAAGACGGATTTATTAATTATGTTCGTGATGGCAATTTTAATATGACTAATCCATTTGAAACGAATAAGACAAATAATAAAATTGCTAATAGCGAAAAACAAAATGAAAATAAAATCAAAGGATATACTAGACTAGAATTTAAAGACATTGCAAATACAGAAACAAATGGAAATCGTGCAACTGTTGATATAATTCTCTATGATAACAAAACAGATAAAAATTTCACTTTAAAAATTGGTATGGCAAAATTAGAAGATGGCACATGGCGAATTGATACTTTTGTAAATTTAGATGAATTTATCAAAGAATATACTCAAGCTACCAAAGAAAAACTAGATGAAATAAATAAACAAATATCTGATGAAATATCACAAAATATTTTTATTAACATGGCTAATGTAAAGGCTAATTTACAAACTCAAAATATATTTGGCTTAATTGATGGGAAAGTCGCTGTTTATATCCCTTTAAAAAATTTAACTAATCAAAATATAACTATAAACAATATCCAGATACAATTTATAGACAATAATAATAATATTGTTTATGAAAAAACTATTACCGACAATATAGTAATGCAACCTAATCAAGAAAATATTATAACTTCAAATTTTGAATTAAACCCATTTATAGATAAAGATAAAAACTTAATAAAAGTATTTTCCAATACTACAACTAATGTAATAATAACTAATATACAAACACCTGATAAAAATATCAAATATCAAACAGAATTATAATAATAGGTGATACCATGAAAAAAATATGTATAATATGTATCTTAAATTTAATGATATTTATATCTACAGCTTTTGCTCAAAATATAAATGAAAATAGATGGTTTTGGATATCTTCTGATAATGAATATACAACATATATAGATAAAGAAACCATTAAATACAATCCTGTAACAGATAGCACAGATTTATGGATTTGTTTGATTAGACCAGCAAAAAATATATTTATGTTAGAACATATAGAAATTTTCTATAAAGATAATCAATATTCTGCTCATGAATATGCTATTTATGAAAATAATCATTCAATACCCACAGCTAGTGGTAATGAGCATAAAATAAAAGAAATAATCATGCCTTCAACTTTAGGAGAAACAATACGTGATAGAAGTTCAGAACTTGTAGGACGTGATAAAAAATTAGCTGAATATAAAGAACAAAAAGCAATAAAGAATACAACCCAAAATAAATAAAACAGCTCATCAAAGAGCTATTACTAATAAGGTTCTTAGTTCATTAGGAAGTTTATTTTAATAAGAGGTGACTAATATGAGTAATCTTGCATATACTGATGATTATAAGGAACGTTTTGAACTAATTGACGGAAAAATTATTATGATGTCGCCACGTCCTAGAATAGACCATAGTAGAGCATTAGGTAATATTTTTTCCGAATTTAGAACATATTTAAAAGGAAAAAAATGCGAAGCTTTTGCTGATAGTGTAGATGTATATTTAGATGAAAAAAATCATTTCATTCCTGATGTAATGATTATATGTAATAAAAATATTATTACTGATTTAAATATACAAGGTGTACCAGATTTAGTAGTAGAGGTATTATCTCCATCTACAGCTAAAAATGATAAAGGAATAAAAAAAGATATTTATGAAAAATTTGGTGTAAAAGAATACTGGATAGTAAATACTGTAGATAAATCTGTAAAGGTATATTTAAATAATAACCATCGATTTTATTTAGATAATGTTTATGTATATTTCACAGATGAAGAAATAGCAGAAAATGAAGCTTTAGCAAATGATGATAAAAATAAGCTAACTATTTACACTGATATAAAAGTATCAATATGTGATAACTTAGTAATTAAAGTAAAAGATATCTTTGAAAATATATAAAAGGGCTAATTAATAGCCCTTTTATAATAAACATATTATTCTATTTTACCGGTACAAATTCAATTTTTAACATCATACCTAAAGCATTTGCTAATCGTTGTAATGTTTTTATTGATGGATTAGCTGAACCATTTTCTAATTTACTAATATCTCCTTGAGTAATCCCTGTAAGTTCAGATAATTGTTTCTGTGTAATTTTTTTAGCTTTTCTAGCTTCAATTAAAGTATCAATAATTTGAAGTTCTGGCTGAATGTTATTCCATTCTTTTTTAAAATCATCATCTTTTAATTGTTCATTTAAATATTTTTGAATATCACTCATAATAAATCCTCTCTTTCTAAATAAATTTTACGATATTTTTTAGCTAATTCTATTTCTTTTTTAAGTGTTTTTTGTGTTTTTTTTACAAAACCATTAGTTAAAATAATTTTTTTACCAACTCTGAAAAAGTATAAAATTCTACTAATATTACTACCTTGTTTTATTCTAAGCTCACATATTCCATCATCTAAAACTTTTGAATACGGTTCAGTTAATTCATTGCCATATTTTTCTAATCTAATAATCATACCAACAGCCTTAGCACGCATTTTAATATCAAGAACATCTAAAAATTCTTTAACTGGAATAGTATTATCATCTTTTTTGAAAAATATGACCTCAAATTCATTTTTATCGGTCAAATAAATCACCTCATAATAAAATATATGTTATATCCTATATATATTTTATATGTTATATCATATAAAATCAAGAAAAATATTACCTTGACTATTAATTTAGTCTTTATTTATTACTTTTTATGTTCAGAAAACCGAATTAAAATATTACACTAAATTGAATAAATATCTATTTTATAAATCTATTGTAAACATAAAATTAATGGCCAAAAGAAAATAACAAAACAAAAGTATCTATAGAAAGGACTTGTTAGATATGGCAACACAAGGTAAAATATTGGTTTATAAAAGACAAGGGAAAAAAGGTACTACCTACACATATAGACTAGAAGCAGGTCGCGACCCTATTACAGGAAAAAGAAAACGTGTTTCTAAGAGTGGATTTAAAACAGCTAAAGAAGCACGAGCTGCTGCACAACCTATACTTAATAAATTATTACTTGGGAAAAATGTAATTGAAAGTAATATTATATTTAAAGAATATGCTGATGAATGGATAAAAGAATATAGTTTACATCTAAAAAAGGCTAGTCTACCTACTTTAATAAGTAATGTAAAAATTGGGATTAAATATTTTGGTAATAAAAAAATAAAAGATATAACAATTCATGAATATCAATCATTTCTAAATGATTATGCTATTGGACGAAAAAAAACAACAGTAGAAAGAGCCCATGTTATATTAAAAAATTTATTCAATACAGCAGTAAAATATTCTATTATAAATTCAAATCCAGCAGATAATACTGTAATGCCTAAAATAGAACCAACAAAAAAAGATATAACATCTATGTATTTAACTAAAAATGAGCTATTAGAATTTTTGGATTTTGCTAAAAACTATAAAGGCTATGGTAGTAACTATTTTTATCCATTATGTTTAACACTTGCATACACAGGAATAAGATTAGGTGAAGCTTGTGCTTTACTGTGGGAAAATATCGATATTGAAAATAAAATAATAAAAATTGAATCTAGTATGTATTCTAAAAATCAAAATGAATATGAACGACAAAATTCACCCAAAAATTTATCCAGTATTAGAACTATTATAATTGGTAATACATTAGCAACAGAATTAAAAAAATGGAAAACAGAACAATTAACTTTACGTGTTCTTTATGGCACACGTAATAACAAACCAAATTTAGATTTTGTATTTACAAGATTTGAAAAAACAAAATTTAAAGAAATTGCAGTTTTACAACCAACTGTACAATTAAATTTTACAAAAATAAATAAAAAACATTTATTTAATAAAAAAATTTATGCTCATTTATTTCGTCATACACATGTATCACTTCTTGCTGAAGCTGGTAATATAAGTTTAGAGTCAATCCAACAAAGATTAGGTCATTCTAGTGATGAAACAACTCGTAAAATATATCTGCATATAACGGAAAAATCTAAATTAGATACAGCAAATACATTTGAAAATTATATGACTAAATAAAAATGGCAACAAAATGGCAACAATAAAAAAAGCACCTGCATAAAACAGGCACTTTTATAAATAAATATACGGATATTATTTTCTCACAAAAGTCATAATTATAGTATCTTCACCATAATTATGCTTCATTTTCTCATAGTCTTTAGCCTCTATAGGTGTTATAACTACAGTCTTTAAATCAGGATTTAATTTATTTACTTTTTCTACCACGCCTAAATGTTCATCACCATGAAAACTTCCTTGTACATGGAAGAGTTTTGTATCTTTATGTTCCTTTAAAAATTCAACAATACTTTCCGCCATGGTATCATCTTTCAAACATTGAGCTTTATAGAAAGCTTCTATTCTTTCTGGTGTCATCATCATATGACTTTGACCATCACCCATAGACATATAATTTTTGAATTTATCATAATATCTTTCATATTCTACTAAATGTTTTTTCGGCAAATAAATTTTATCTTTATCTTCAATTAAAGCTAAATCACCTACTTTTGTATATTGATTAGCTATTCTTCGTGGAATATTTGATGCTAAAACATACATATCTTTTTCTTTAGCAAATTCTACCAATGGTTTATAATCTGCTTGGTAATTTTCCCATGGACGAGAATTATTTATAAATTCTATTTCTGTTATTTCATCATTCAAATATTTATCCATTACAGGCTGAACATCTCTTTCAAACATTTCCATAGATAATATCATATCTTTATTTTGTTTATACATCTCTTGAAGAAATGATAATTCTGCTTCATGAATAGATTTTTGGTCGTGATATTCATCAAAAAATACTACATCATAATTTTGAGAAATGCTTACCGCTTTATCTAAATCAAATTTTTCTCCTTGATAATAATACTCTACGTCAGATTTTCCATCTTGTGCTTGAGCCATACCTCCCAAACAACTAGTCAATACCAGCCCACTACAAGCAATTATCTGCCAAAACTTTTTCAAAACACCATCTCCTTTTAGTAAAAATTTATTTATTAATTAAAACAAAGTAGCAAGATTTTACCCTGCTACTTTATTTAATTTATCTTATTATCTTAGAAAGTCCATTCTGCACCCAAACGCCAAATCATACCATCTAAACCAATATCACTAATTTTTTTATCAAAAATATTATCTACACCTGCATAAACTCTATTTCCTTCACCAAATTTTTTATTGAGTACAAAATTAGTTGTATTAAAATTATAATCATTATCATCATAATGGTATTTATTAGTCCATTGTTGCCATAAAATCGCACTATATCCCCAATCATCATGATCATCATATAATAATTGCAATGTAGTCATATTTCTTGCTCTATTATCTAAACGATCACCACTCACTTTATCTGTTGCATCAAGCCAGTTACTTGTTGCTTTTATTGTCCATTTATCGTCTAAATTGCGACCAATTTCCATTTCCACACCATCAATTTCAGCTTCATCTACATTTATATATCTCTGATCATAATAACTACTACCTATTTGTTTTGTAGTGATTAAATTTTTAACATCATTATTGAAATATGTTAATTTACCAAAATTATTATCTTTTTCAGCTTCAAAACTGATATCCCATGAAGTAGATTTTTCTGGTTTTAAATCTGGATTGCCATAAACATTGACAGTTTGCCCACCCATTGCACGATGCATTGCCATATATAATTCACTAATAGTTGGAGCTTTGAAGCCTTTACCCCAATTAGCTTTAATGCGACTATTATCACTGATAAAATATGTCGCACCTATTTTTGGTGTAACTTCCCCACCAAAAGAACTATCATGGTCATAACGCATAGATGGAATTACTAATAATTTATCATTCACTTGCCATTCATCTTGGATATATCCTGCCCATGTATTTATTTCTTTATCTGAATAATATTTATTACTCACTATTCCATTTCCTGATTGACTTACTTGATGTACATTATCACCTCCATCACTCAAACGAGTACCTTCGACTTTATTTTGACGATATTCGCCACCAAATGTCAAAAGATGATTATCACTTAATTGCACAGTATTTTTACCTTCTATGCCCCAAAGCGTATAAGTGGATTTATCCCAATCATATTTTGGATACATTGAACCCAAAATATTTTCCATTGGTCCTGGAAAATTATTGCGATAATTATATAAATTATTTTCTTTATCCAATCTACTATAAAAAGTCCTAATCATATAATCACTATTATCAGTTTTGCCACTATAACCTAAACTATAATCATATCTTCTATAATCATACCATTCTTTTTTATCCTTACTAGTTTGAAAAACGCCTGTTGATGTATATTTATCAGCATAATCTGCCTTTGTATGCTCATTATAATAGCCAAGCGTCAAATCAATTTCTTTATCATTTCCTAAATCCCATGTTCCAGCAAAATTAAAATCTTGGATAGGGCCATAATAATTACTTCCTTCGTCTCCAGCTTGCATATTCTTACGTACATCACTAAAACGCATATCAAAAGTAGAACTGAAATTTCCCTGTTTACCAAAATCTATATGATAATAATTATTTATAGCTTCTGATCCTGTAGAGATACCTACCATAACTGATGGCTCTTTTGATTTCTTAGTGATGATATTAATTACTCCACCTAAAGCATCTGAACCATATTGTGCTGAAGCACTGCCACGCACAATTTCAATACGCTCAATATTTGACAGACTCAAACGACCTAAGGCATAAACATTTTGTGTGGCACTTGTATCCTCTCCAGCAAATCTTTTACCATCTATTAAAATTAAAGTATGATTTGTGCTCATTCCACGAATCATCACATTATGACCTGCCATACCTGCTGAAGTTACATCTACATTAGCTGCCAAACGAAGTGCAGAATAAACATCTGTTGCTCCTAATTGTTCAATATCTTCTTTAGTAATTACTTCTACAGTTTGCGGTACAGCTTTTACTTCCTCTTGAGTTCGTGTCGCTGTAACTACTACATCTGGTGTAACTATCACGTCATTATTTTGTATATCTTGTGCACATACTGGACTTGATAAACCTAATAACACTGATAAAGTCAATAAAGTTTGTTGTTTTTTTGTAGATAATCTCATTATATTAACTCCTTTATATGTAATTGTTTATATTAACAATAATCATTATCATTAATATAAACAGATTAAACGTATTATTTGCTTTTCTTTAGCTATGAATATTTTTTATTTAAAAAGAAATCTCTGCTCCTACACGCCAAATTCTGCCTTCTAAATAAATATCTCCTATTTTTTTATCTCCAATATTATCTACACCTGCATAAACTCGTCCACTTCGACCATCATCAAAAGCGAATTTTTTATTTACTACAAAATTTAAAGTATTATAATCATAATTTTCATTAGCATAATGATAATTACTTACCCAAGAATTCCAAAGCTTAGCACTATATCCATTAATATCATTATCATCATAATTTAATTCTAAAGTGGAAATATTATCGGCTGTCGCAGATACTTTTTCCCCATCACTATCTTTAGCATTGAGCCAATTACTAGTCGCTCTAATAGACCAATTGTCATTAAATTGGCGACCTACTTCAAATTCTACGCCATCAGTTTTGGCATCTTGAGCATTGATAAATGTATTTTTTCCATTTACCTTATCATATGTTATTAAATTATCATATTTACTATTAAAATAATTTAATTTCAACCAATTATTATCTTTTTCAGCTTCAAAACCCAGTTCCCATGTAGTAGCTTCTTCTGGTTTCAAATCTGGATTTCCATATATCGTAGTAAAACCATGATCTTGCCCAGCATATAATTCCACTAAATTCGGAGCTCTCCATGATTTACCCCAATTCGCTTTTATACGACTATTATCACTTAGAAAATAAGTTGCACCTAATTTAGGTGTCGTTTTTCCGCCAAATTGTTCATCATGGTCATATCTTACTGCTGGAATAAATAAAATTTTATCATTTATGAACCATTCATCTTGAATATATCCAGCATAAGCAGAATTGTCCTTGCTATTACCTTCACCTAAAGCTAAGATTGGGCCTTCTACACCTATATTTTTATATTCAACACCATAAGTTAATAAATGCTCATCTCCTGCTTGTACTGTATTTTTAGCTTCAATACCTAAAGTATCAAATGTATTTTGTTTATAACTATTATTTTTACTGCCCTTATATTCTTCCTTATCATATCGATTATAATAAGCTCTAATCATATAATTACTATTATCGCCTTTTCCATTATAAGCTATACTATAATCTTGATTTGTCTTATCATAATTTGCAGAACTTTTGCCCATTCCCATAGAAGAATAATCTGTTATTTTCTTTGATTTTTCATCATAATAACCTATATAAAAATCTAAATTATTACTATCATCAAATGCATACGTTCCACTAAAATCATAATTTGTTCTAGGACCAAAATAATTCGTTCCTGTGCCACCGACAAATTCACGTTTACGATATTTAGCAAAATTAGCATTCACTACCCCATTGAATTTACCTTGCTGACCTAAATCAAAACGATAATAATTATTCATGACATCAGTTCCTGTATTTGCTCCTACAGTTACAGATTGTTCTTTGGATTTTTTCGTAATAATATTGATTACTCCACTTTCAGCATCTGCACCATATTGAGCGGAGGCTGCACCTCTAACAATCTCAATGCGTTCTACACTAGATAAATTTATCTTATCTAAATCAAAAGCTCCTCTAGTCATTGATGAATATTCATTTGACATTCTTCTACCATCTAATAATACTAAAGCACCTGCATTTTTCCCACGAACCATCAATCTATGACCTGCACCTATTTGAGAAACATCAACATTTGTTGCCAATTTCAAAGCAGAATAAATATCTGCTGCTCCTAATTGTTCAATATCTTCACTTGTGATGACTTCTACTGCATTAGGTACAGCTTTCACTTCTTGTTGAGTTTTCGTAGCTGTTACCACTACATCTGGTGTTTGGATTACTTCGCTGGCTTGCGTGCAACTTGTCAATCCCATCAATATAGATAAAGTTAAAAGTGTAGATTTACGTTTTTTTGTTAGCATTACTCGTCTCCTTTATTATAAAATCAATTCCTATTAATAATAATCATTATCATTCATACTTTAAAAATTATGGCAGTTATCAAAATTAATCATAACTGCCTTATTTTATTTATATATTTAACCTTGTGCTGCTATTGGCTGAACTTCAAAAGATTTTTTGCCCATCAATAATTGTTGTGTAAGTTCTATTATTGTCTGTGTGATATTATTTTGCCAAAATTGACCAGCAATCGTCATTTTATAAGTATGACCACATTTTTCAAATAAGCCATATTCCACCCAAATATTGAGTACTTCTTCTAATTGTAAAAGTTCTTCACCATATACTTGAGCTAATTTTTGCATATTTACCATACAATTTTCAGTTTGTGCTTGAATATCCTTAAATAAAACTTTGCCTTCTGCTTCTTTGGTTAAAACCATCAATGGCCATTTTCCTTCATCAATAGCATTCATATAACGTTGTAAATCTCTATTTAAAAACATAGAAATATCTCCTACAAAACCGCCAGCCCCTGAACCAAATGGTATCACATCAGCTCCTGATTTTGCCAAAGTATTATACATACTGCGTTCACGATTTGTTTTTGCCCAATGACAGACACTCAATCGCTTATAAGCTAATTCATCTAAATATGAAATAGCTGCTTCTAAATATTTTGCCTGTTGTTTTGTCGTTGCCGCAGGTGGTATTTTGCCATTATCTATTGCTTTTTTTAATGCAGATTGTTCAAACACATTTAATTGATACAAATCCATACCATCAATTGGCAAACTATCTGCTATTTTTAAATCATTTACAAAGTTATCCACATCTTGAGCAGGTAAACCATATATTAAATCTATGATTAATACTGCTTGATTATAACTTGCAGCTCGTTTGAGATTTTCAATAACAGTTTCTTTATCATCTTTGCGTCCCATACTTTGACGAATAGCTGTATCAAAAGATTGTACACCCACAGATATGCGATTTACACCATGTTTAAACCATACTTGCAATTTTTCATCAACTAAATCATGTACACGAGCTTCCATAGTTATTTCGCAATCATTAGCAAGTGGCAATACTTCATTCATAGTTTTTAATAATCTATCTGCATTATATGGCGATAATGTAGATGGTGTTCCTCCACCAAAAAATACAGCATTAATCACACTATCTTGTACATATTTATATTCTTTTGCCATCAATAATTGCTTGATTAATCTATCTACATACATGGTTTCGCGTTCTTCATTAGAATAATTCTGGAAAAAACCACAGTATAGACAAATTTGACTGCAAAAAGGAATGTGTATATATACTGCTTTCTTTTTACTTTTATCTCCTTTTCTTTGCATATATTCAAGCCAAATTTCTTGCTGTTTTATAGGTGGTACCATCTGTCCATTTGCCCCTGGATGAACTACTCTTTTTTTGCTAAAAGTCTCCGTCAAAGGCTGACAAGATTTTTCCCCTATCATCATCTTATATTGTTCAGTTGATAGATTATCTAATATTTCTCTTATTTTGCTCATAAGTTCATTTCACCACTCATTTTTGCTTTAATCTCACTAAATACTTTCTTTGCATTAGCCAAATCTTGCTCATCAGGGTGTGTACTAGCTTTGCGATGACGTTCTAAACGCTTTTCATCTACTGCATGAAAATTTTCTTTAGAAACTTTTGTACCAAACATTTTTTTCATTGCCTCTAATAATTTAGGATCAATCTTTCCTTGGCAGATAAATCGCCCCATAACCTCATTAGAACTATCTAACATATCTATACCATTTTGCAAACTAGTTTTTGCATGTTCTGAATCTGGTTCGGCTCCTAGCGTAGCATATACAGCCACTTTACTATTGCGAATGGATTTCAAAAATTTACTAGCTTTTGCATCAGCTGTTCCTTTGTCCACCCAAAAACCTACAACAACTAAATCATAACCTGTAATATCAGGATTATCTTCTACTTTATAAATATCACAATTCGGAGCTAAAACTTCGGCAATAGCTTCTCCTACCATTTTTGTATTACCTGTTAAACTAGAATAAACTACTATTGATTTCATTTTTTATCTCCTTCTTTTCTATAAAAAATATATCTTTACTCAAATTATAATCTAAATTTATCTTAAACACACTAAAATTTAAAACTTTTTATTTTATATCAATTAGATTATTCATTATAATTTTTTAATTGATATCTACTAATTACCAACAAGATTAATGTGATAATTATTAAATAAATCATATCTAACAAACTATACATACTAAATACTTCTGTACGTAATAAATTATTCGCTAAAGTCAATGGCAAAATCCCCACTACAATCTGCAACCAATCCGGCAAATTATACAACGGAAAAAATGTACCACAGAAGAAAGTCATCGGTGTAATTATAAAATTTATCACTGAAGATAACGCATCTGGATTTTTGATCCAAAGACCTATGGCAATCCCTAAAATACCAAAGCAAAAGGCAGATAATAAAATCCCTAAAAAGCCCCAAAGGTTCAACATCGGCACATCAAAAAATACCATAGCTATGATATAGATAATACCTCCAGCTATAAAGCCACGAGTAACTCCAGCTAAAGTGATGCCTAATATAACTTGAAAAGCAGAAATCGGACTCAATAATAATGTCTGGAATGTTTTAAAATAAAATCTTCCCACACTTACTGATAATGCTGTCTGTTGAAAAGCATTCATCATGACTGTTATCGATAACATTCCCTTTGCCAAAAAAGGTAAATAACCACCATGGATATTATTCATTACAGGTCCAATCCCCATGCCAAAGGCAAATAAATAGATTATCGGAAACATCACCGCTGAAAAAATATATCCTAATTTTCCCATCTTCTTTTGCAAAAGTGCCATTTCACGCATATATACTGCTAAAAAATTCAAAATCAATAAGCCTCCTTACCGATAAATCGTAAAAAAGCTTTTTCTAAAGTTATATCTTCATTTTCATCTTTTTGCATTATCTGCTTTATTTTTTCTACTTCATCTATCGCCAATAATTCTCCTTGTTTTAAAATAGCGATTTTATCACAAAGATATTCCGCTTCTTCCATATAATGAGTAGTGATAATTACACTTATCCCCATATTTTTTAATTTTTTTATTTCTTGCCAAATATCATATCTCACATCAGGGTCTAATCCCACACTTGGTTCATCTAACAATAAAATTTTAGGCTTTACTAATAAGGCTCTAGCAATCATTGCTTTTCTAGCCATACCGCCAGATAGTTTCTCAATCTTTCTATCTTGCCAAGTATTCATTTCAAATTGAGATATTATTTTTTTCACTTCATATTTATAATTTTTCACCTTATATAAACGAGCATAATATAGCAAAGCTTCTTTAACAGAAAATTCTCTTTCCATATTATTATCCTGCATGACAAAACCTAGTTGAGACTTTATCTTTGCCCTTTCTTTATCAACCTCAATCCCTAAAATCTCAAGCTTACCTGAATTTGCTCTGCTTAAACCTGATATTATCTTCATCATACTCGTTTTACCAGCACCATTAGGGCCTAAAAGCCCCAATATCTTGCCTTCTTCAAGTGTCAAACTTATATCTTTTAAAATAATTTTATCCTTAATTTGTTTATTTATCTTATTTAAACTTAAAACCTGCACTAATTTTTCTCCCCTTGTTTTACATCATAAGGGAAACAAACTAAATGTTTTTGTCCATTTTGTTCTAAAGACATGACTGACGTTTCTACATCATATAAATCACAAAGTATTTTTTCTGTAAATACATCTTGCACCAAACCTTCAGCAAAAATCTTGCCTTTTTTCACTGCTACTAAGCGATGACTATATCTGGCAGCATGATTTAAATCATGCAAGACCATAATCACTGTGATTTTTCTTGTTTCATATAATTTATATACTAAATTCATCAAATCCAATTGGTGTTTTACATCTAAATACGTAGTCGGTTCATCTAATAATAAAATCTCCGGATTTTGAGCTATTGCCATTGCCAGCCATGCTCTTTGACGTTCGCCACCAGATAAAGTATCTAATCTTCGATATCGCATATGTGATGTATTTGTCTGCGTCAATGCTTCTTCGATTTTTTCTTCATCAATTTTATTTGGCGAAGAAAATAATCCTTGATGTGGCATTCTACCATAACAGACTAAATCATAAACAGTCATATCCATTGGAGCCGTTGAAGATTGTGGCAATATCGACATCTTGCGTGCTATATCACCAGGTTTCATTTTTTGAATGTCTTTTCCTTCTAATAAAACAGTCCCATGTGTAGGCTTTAATAATCTACCTAAAGATTTTAATAATGTGGATTTTCCTGAACCATTTGGCCCAATAATACTTATTATCTCCGATTTATCTACCTTGAAATTCAGTTTATCAGCAATAATTTTTTGCCCATATTGCAATGTAAGTTTATCTGCTTGTAAAATCATCTCTTTTGCATTCCCCTTTTCAATAAATAAAGGAAAAACGGTGCACCAATAAATGACATAAATACACCTACAGGCACCTCTATCGGACTAAAAGCAGTCCTTGCCACTGTATCCGCTACAATAAGTAAAATCCCACCAAAAATAGCTGAACTTGGCAATAAATAGTTAAAATCAGAACCCACTACTAAACGCATCATATGTGGCACTATAAGACCAACAAATGTGAGCATACCTGCTACACTTACAGCAGAAGCAGCTAATAAAGCCGCCAGCGTAACGAGGAAAAATCTTGTAGCTTCCACTCGTGTTCCCAAACTTTTTGCTACATCATCACCTAATTGCAAAGCGTTTAACAATTTACTGCTGATACTCACACCTACTAAACCAATGATAGTATATGGCAAAATCATAGTTACATGCTTCCATGAAGCACCTGAAAAACCACCTGCCATCCAATTCACTGTACCTTGAATTTTATCGGAGAAAAATACCATCAAACATGTCATACCGCCAGCAAAAAATGCTGAAACTGCCACACCAGCTAAAATCAATTTAAGTGGCTGAATACCATCTTCCCATGCCAATGCAAATAAAATTAAAGTCGCTATCATCGCTCCTACAAAAGCTACGATTGGCACCATATTCGTATATTCAGGTAAAATAATCATGACTACCATAGCAGCAAGAGCAGCCCCTGCTGATACCCCAATAATACCTGGATCTGCCAATGGATTTTTCAATACACCTTGTAATATACAGCCTGCAATAGCCAAATTTATACCAGCAAACATCGCTGTAAGCACTCTAGGAATGCGAATGTGATATAAAATTCTATAGCTTTCTGTATTTTGAACACCTACAAACACATTATATAAATCGCTAAATGATGTATTTGCTGTACCTATAATCACGCTGATAAATAAAACTGCTACCAACAAAATCAGTCCCAAAAACATCACTAAATTGCGTTTTTTACTTCTAGGATCTTTTATCTTTTCACTTATACTAGCAATAGCCATTACCATACCTCATATTTTTTATTCTTGTAAATATAAATCATCTGCCAATATATTTATCGCTTTAGCTATATTAGTACCAGGATTTACAGCAAATAACTGATATGGTAATACATATACTCTATTATTTTTCACAGCAGATATATCTTGCCACAAAGGATTTTGCCCTAAATTTTCATCTATACTATTTTTTACTGCGTCCACATCACCATGAGTTACTACAAATATCGCCTCTGGATCTTGTGTAGCAATATATTCCATTCCTAATGGGATATAGCCACTATCTTTTGCTACAGAATCCACATTATCTGCTATATTATTACCACCTAAGCGTTTTAATAAATCTCCTGTAAATGATTTACTTGTTGCCATACTAAAGCTATCTGTCGTTCCCCAAATTATCAAACTTCTTGGAGCTGTTTTATTTTCTGCTCTAGCAATCGCTTTTTCATAATCAGCTTCTATTTCTTTGATTTTTGCTTGAGCAATTTCTTCTTCTCCTGTTAATTCTCCATAAAAACCTAAAGTGGATATCACATCTTCATATGTGTCTAAAGATTTAATCAACACAGGAATATTAGCTTTCTCTAAAGTAGGAATTAATTGCTGATGAAAAGGTACATTTACACCAATTACTAAATCAGGTTGTAATTTCAAAATAGTTTCTACACTAGGATTATGAATTACACCGATTTGCTCTATATTTTTTGTTCCTTCTTTAACTTCATCACTCAAAGCTTCTGAAGTAGGTTTTCCCACTATTGTATTAGTCTCTTTACCACCAGCATAATAATATAAATCTAAATGAGAAGCATTTAATAATACTACACGTTTAGGATGTGTTGGTATTGTTACCTCTCTACCTGTGCTATCTGTAACGACTCTTGTTGAGCTGATATTATTTGTATCTCCTTCATGTGAGCGAAAGCCTAAAAACAATCCGCCAATAGCTATCAAACAAATAATGCCAAAGATTACTTTTCTCAAATAGCCACTCATATTTTCACCTCTTTATTTTTCAATCAACTTTTTATACAAATTTTATTTACATCTTTGCCAATTTTACTTATACAACTACATTTAGGACATTTTATTTCTACATATTTAACATTTCCATAAAAAAGCAATCTATTACATCGCTTACATCTATGTTCTGGTAATTTAGTTAACGTTTTTTTTTCGTCTTTTTTTTCATCATCTATAATAATATTTTCGATTTCTTCTTGTTTTAATATAACTTCTTGCATCAAAAACAGCTCTTTTCTCAATATCAATTCAAATAAAAATTAACAGGAACATTCATACTAATACTTTCACCTAAACCATGACTAAATGGACATGCACTATATACTGCATTTAAAGCAGCCTTATCTAAATTCCCATTAACGCTAGAAACTACACCTGCACTGATTAAATTTCCATTTGCATCAATAGTTACATTAATAATTACTGTGCCTTGCTGATTTAATCTAACAGCTGCATACGGATAAGATTTATGATTTTCCACAGCTTGAGCAAATCTACTTGCTACACTATATCTATCTTCTGTAACATTTGCTCCGCCACTAGCTCTTCCATTATTGCCACCAGCCATGCCTTCTGCTGTGCCACCACTTCCACTGCCACTGTTTTTATTTTCGCTACCAGAAAAATTCTCACCATCTCCCTGACCAATACCGTCACTGATTACTTGCGTATCATCTTCTGATATTGTATTTGTTATATTATTGGAAGCTGGTAAAATTCCATCTTCTGCACTAATTTCATCTTTTTCAATCTGCTTATTTTCTACATTATTTATTTGTTTTATATCTTTATTTTGATTTACTTCATTATTTTTATTCCTGATATTTTGATTATCATTATCACTATTATGCTTAAAAATATTTTCTATATCTCTACTAAATGAATTGAATGATGATTTTTCTTGAACTTTTGCTATCTGTTCTGGTGTGTCCGCTAGATTGACTGTAATCAATTCTTCTTTTGGTCTTTGTATCTCCTGATGAAAGCCTGCTACCACAGCACCAATAGTTATGACTACTATAAAATGAAAAACAAATGATATTGAAAAAGATTTTTTCCAAATATGCTTTTTCATTGATTATTTCTCCTGAGTAGCTATGGATAATTTGGTTACACCTGCACTCTTGATTTCATCCATCACTTTGATTACTTTTCCATGTTCTACATTCTCATCAGCTCTTAAAATCACAGGAGTATCTGCTTTATCAGCTAATTGTTCCACTCGTGGTTTTATTTCTTCAATGCCCACCACAGTATCACCTATACTGATTGTGCCATCTTTCATTAGTGTAATAGCCACTGGCTTTGGTGCTTCTTGATGACTAGAAGATGCTACTGGCAAATTCACAGGCATAGATTTTTGATAAACCATTTGCAAAGTGCTAAATAAGAAAAACACCATCAAGAAAAATATAATATCTATCATCGGTATAATCATCAATCGTGGTGGTCTTGCCACGCGATTACTACGTATATTCATTATTATTTACCTCTTGCCTTACTAATCACTACAGTACAAACATTTTCTACATCAGTTAAAACACTATCTAAGCGATTACTAAAATAGCTATGCACAATCAAGGCTAGCACGGCTACACAAAGACCAGTAGCTGTCGCAATTAACGCCTCACCTACACCACCAGTGATTAATGCAGGATTATCACCAGCAACATCTAATACTTTAAAAGAACTAATCATCCCCACCACTGTACCTAATAAACCTAACAACGGAGCCATAGTAACAATAGTATCTAAATAATTTAAATTTCGTTTTAAACCATTTGCTCTAACAGAAATATATTCCTCAAAACTTTCCTTCATTGACATTGGACACTCACGATATTTTAAACCTATCGCCAATACATCACTGACAAAGCAACGATTATTAGCACATACTTTTTCTGTTTCTTGCCAATTACGCTCTTTAGCTAAAGCTAAAATTTGTTGAGCCATATCTTTATTATCGCCACAAGTCCTCTTATAATAGATAAAACGCTCAATACCAATAGCAACAACTAAAATAGAACAAGCTAAAAGTGGATACATCACCCAACCACCATGATGAAATAATTCTAATGCACTAATAATAAAATCCAATTTAAACGCACCTTTCTCTAAATAATAATCTTCATTAAAAAGATAAAACTCCATAGAATAAATCCAAAATAAAATTTTCCTATGCTCTACATAAAAATAAATACACACAAAAATTTTATTTAAAAATATATTCTATGGAGTTCTAGACTCTCTTTTAAAAATTACATAAATAATTATATTGAAAACAATTCTCATTGTCAAATATTTTATGAACAATTTTTAAATCTATTCAATTTTATTTTTTAGTACATTCTAACCATTCTTGATAAATATACTCTTTCAATCTATCAAAAGTATCACTATCTTTTTTACCTACAGCTTTTCCTTCAAATTCTGTAGCACGAATACACAAATCACCAGAACTACTTACAATTACTTCATCAGCATTGATTAATTCATCTACTGTAAAAGTTCTTTCTTCTACTTCAATATTCAATGCTTTACATGCTTTTAATAAATGCGCTCTAGCAATACCAGGTAAAATATATTCATCAGCAGGATGAGTGATAAATTTTTTATCTTTAATTATATGCACATTACTATGAGCACATTCTGTAACTATATTACCGCGGTAGAATACAGTTTCATCACAATTATTTTCCTTAGCATGTTGATAAGCTACTACACTAGGAATTAAATTTAAAGTCTTAATATTACAATGTAAAAATCTTGTATCTTCCATAGAAGTCAATTTATATTCTCTATCTTTATCAGTTATTTTTTCTGGGCAAATTGTTATCCATAAATTAGCTTTTTGTTCTTTATCATAATTATGACTTCTAAGCCCATTACCGCCACGAGTAGCTTGCCAATATACAAACAGCTCATCATCATCTAATTTTTGTACTAATTCATTCAATAAATCTTTTAAATACTCTTTAGTAAATCCTAAATTGATATTTAATAATCTAGCGCTATTAAAAAATCTATCAACATGTTCATCAATAGCCATGATTTTATAATTTCTAGCGCAAGTGGCATCATATACACCATCGCCAAACCAATGGGAACGATCTGACATAGGTATCATTATTTTATCAATTTCATCATATTTTCCATTATAATAACCTAAAGTTTTCATAAAAAATCTCCTTTAATTAGACAAAGACCCGAAGATTACTATTAAAATATATACATAAAATTAATAGAACTCTTCGGGTTTTTATTTCACTAAATTATGCTTCTTGCGCTTCTTGTTTGCAAATAACAACAATATCTTTTATTTCAGCACGGAAAAAGTCTGCTACACGATATGTATTGCTTTCATAAAAAGAAATACAATCAGAACCAGGTAAAGATGTAGCGTCATGATCTCTAAAAATTGTAGGTTCTCCTACATATTCTCTACCATCATTACAAATAACTCTTACAATGTGACCTTTGTATTGTTTAAAATCTTCATTAAACATGCACAATCGCTCCTTAAAACTTTGATTATTATAATTTTACCTTATACCATCTTTATTATCAACTATTAAACAATTATTTACAATATTTTATAATTTAGTATAATATTATATACGTTGTTTTTCCAACAAAGGAGTAGTTTTATGCAAAAATATTTAGATATACTCAAAAACTCAGCTTTATTTTCTGGTATTGATACAAAGGATTTAATCAATATGTTCAAATGCCTTTTAATGAACATAAAAACTTATGAGAAAAATTCTTATATACTCAAAGCCTCCGAACCACTCGTTGAAGTAGGTATAATTTTAAAAGGTAGAGTAAATATTATCAAAGAAGATTATTGGGGCAATCGAACAATTCTCACTACGCTTTCAACAGGCGATTTATTTGGCGAAAGTTTTGTTTGCACAAATATTAACAATAATTGCTTTAGCATTGTAACTGCTGAAAAAGCTGAAATTATGTTTTTAAACTATCAAAAAATAACTTCACCTTGTCAATTTGCATGCAATTTTCATTCAAAAATCATTCAAAATATGCTTTTACTCATAGCTAAAAAAAATATACAATTAACAACAAAGATAGACCATTTAAGCCAAAAAACAACTCGTGAAAAAATCTTATCTTATCTATCTAGCGAAGCTTTAAAAAACAATAGTAATTCCTTTACCATTCCCTTCAATAGACAAGAACTTGCAGATTTTCTTTCTGTTGAAAGAAGTGCTATGTCTGCTGAATTATCACGCATGCAAAAAGATAAACTAATTACTTATCACAAAAATAATTTTACTTTATTATAATTTTTATTAAATGATTAAAATTTAGGAGTAATCACATGTTTAAATCTTTACGTTGGCTTATAAAATTTAGAAAAAATTTCCAAAATCTAAAAAAACATTATCAAATAATCATCTATGCTACTAAAAAAGACTTTGCTTATTATCAGCAAAAACAAAGTTTAAGCGATTATCAAATGGAAGAAGTGCTTTTTTATATAGCACGAATGCAAGACTATCATCAAAAAATCTCATCTATGTCACTTCTTCAAGCTGGCATCACTAAAAATAGAGATTTTCAAACTTATATCGGTTTATTAAAAAAAAATATGTTTAAATGCAATGAAATTTTAATGATAGGCGCTCGCCATGAATTATTGAGATTTCAACAAGATATAGATTTTCTAATCAATGATAAAAGCCATGATTTATTCAAGCACCTAAGCCCAGATATTCAAACAGCTTTTATTAATATTTATAAATTAACACATAACACCATAAAATCTATAGATGAAAACAATTTAAGAAATTTTGCTCAATATAAATATAAATTAGATATATTTCTAGAAAAACTTAATAAACGCCTATCTCCGCAAAAATATAATACACTTTTCAACGAAATCAACAGACTTCAACAAAAATCTTAACTAAAAAATTAAAAACTAAATATATAATCAACTAAATAATAAGTTTGTAAGAAGTAACTATATGTTACTTCTTTTTTTATGCAGATTTTATCGATTTTTTCTCTTGACTTCAATATAATTTAATGTATAATAATTGGTACTACCAATTATTTAAATAGATAGGGGTACACATTTGGAAGATAGAGGTTATATCTTAGTTTTAGAATATATCAAGGAATTAATCATTTCTGGTAATCTCAGTGTTGGTGATAAACTCCCTACTGAACGCAAATTATCTGAAACACTTTCTCTAAGTCGCAATACTATCCGTGATGCAATTCGCATTATGGGAAGCATGGGTTTTATTGAAAGCCGTCAAGGTTCTGGCAATTATTTATCTAATAAAATCAGTGGCAATATCTCCGCCACTATAAATTTCATGTTACTTTTAGAGCAATCTAATTTTACTGAAATCAATCAAATCAGACGTGCCATTGCCTTAGAATGTTTTCGCCATGTTTTTACAAAATGCACTGATAGAGAAATAAAATTGCTACAAAAAGTAGTAACAAAAATGGAGCAATGTCATCGTGAAAGCCACTATGACAAATTATTTCATGATATTATTTTACATATCTCTCAAAACAAATTAATGATTAGCATGATGAATGCACTTTCTAACGTATGTTGTACATTAATTGATAATATTTTTTCCAGCGCTACAGCTGAAACCAAAAATACAATTATCAATTCACACAAAGAAATTCTAAATTGCATCATCAATCGCAATGAATTAGCTGGTTATGCAGCTATTAATCACCATTACGATTTAGTTGATAAAGAAATATTAAAATGGAAGGCGGTTCTTTAAGTGAAATTACTTGAACAATTTGGTATTATCTTAACTTTAACTTTTATCGTTGAAACTTTTAAGGAACTCGTTCCATTACCTGTTCCCTCTAGTGTTTATGGCTTAGTTTTAATGCTTTTACTTTTAAAATTCAAAATTCTAAATATCTCTGCTATCAAAGATGCTAGTAAATTATTAATCGAAACTATGCCTATCATGTTCATTCCTGCTGCTGTTGGACTTTTAAATGCATGGAATGTAATTCGTGATTTATTAATTCCTTTGACCTTAGTAGTAAGCTTAACTACTGTTATTGTAATGGTTATTTCTGGTCATATAACACAATTTATTATTGTATCTAGTAAGAAGAAAAAAGGAGCTTGCTAATTAAATGTTACAGGATCTTATCTTTAATTCAGCTTTATTTGGTTTGATTATTAGCTTATTAGCCTATGAAATAGGTTTGCGCATAAAACGTAAATTAAAAATTGCCATTTTCAATCCTTTGTTAATAGCAATAGGTCTTATAATCATTTTTTTAGTAACCTTCGATATTGATTATGAAGAATATAATCGAGGCGCTAAATATTTAGGTTATTTATTAACACCAGCTACAATCTGTCTTGCTGTTCCTTTATATGAACAACTAGAAGAATTGAAAAAAAACGTAAAAGCTATCATGGCTGGTATCATTTCTGGTGTAATCACTAGTATGAGTTGTATTTTAGCTTTATCTATTTTATTTAGCTTTAGTCACACAGAATATGTAACACTTTTACCAAAATCTATCACAACTGCTATAGGTATTGGTATATCTGAAGAATTAGGTGGTATCGTTACTATCACTATTGCTGTTATCATCATCACTGGTGTATTCGGCAATATGACTGCTGAATATATCTGCAAAGTATTTAAAATTTATGAACCTGTAGCTAAAGGTGTAGCAATCGGTTCATCTGCTCATGCTATGGGAACTGCAAAAGCAATTGAAATGGGCCCTATTGAAGCTGCTATCAGTAGCTTAACTATTGCCGTAGCTGGTATTGTTACTGTAATTGCTGTTTCATTCTACGCAACTTTATTATAAATTTTAAAATTTATAATAAAACAAAAAATAACACCTTAAAATAATCTTTTAAGGTGTTATTTTTTCTATATGATGAATTGTCAATCCAAGTGCGACACTTCTTTTAAAAATAAATTAAATGGAT
>OGLM01000291.1_pt1 | contig 62583 bp, 57 predicted proteins | sample 1572531 | NCBI WGS metagenome assembly OGLM01 (sample SAMEA2581909, study PRJEB24529) | metagenome | biome: Human gut stool | place: China | collected 2011
TGCTAAGGGCTAATGGATACGATGATGTTGATGATACAACAAGTCTTTGTATAGATGAAAAAGGGCTTGATATTTTTGCGGAAGCCTATATTCGTAAAATTCGGAGTTACTTTTTTAGTTCTCTTCGCAATATTAGCAGATTGGCTCAAAATGAACTAAACAGTTTTAATCAGTTTATTGAATCCTTTAAAAAAACAGATTTACAGGGAGCATCCTTAAAATGGTCCGATATAGATACAGAGCATTTACGAGGAACTTTCATTGACAAAGTAAAAAGAAAAACATCACCCCAATCGACTTGTTCATCTTATCTTGATTTGTTTACTCGTGTTGTAGTGAGAAAACAAAGAAAAGATAATCGTCCTCTTTCTTATATAGATTATTCAGCATCATGCTTCACCGTTTCTTATGAATCTATCATCCAAGAACTGAGCATACAAAGAACAGATGAACTTTTAGACAATATTGTACATAGTTATTATTATGTAGCAAAGTCAACATATAGTACCCCCCAATGGCATATAGATTTCCAAATAAGGAATATTTATATCTCAGCAAGATACCATATCTATTCTACAGGATCAGATGAAGATTCCAATAGTACTGTAATTAAGAGTGATTATCCTTTTATTTATCAACCGAATGCTATTGGAATCAGTTCATATCCACTACCAATAGCAGGATAAAACTGTAGAAAATGAATAAAGAAAATATAATTTTTGAAATAAAAAATAGTAATCTATCAGAAGAATGTAAAGAGGAAGCAATCCAGGTCATCAAACAATATGGTACAATTGATGTAAATACCATTTTACTGATAGTATATAAACTGATAGAAATAAGCCCTAAAATATTGGACTATTTCTCGTTGAAATAATTTTTATACTTAGAATTATGAACATAGGAAATGCTGTAAAAATACTTAGGAAAAATAAGCGAATTTCCCAAAAGGAGCTGGCAAAATTATGTGATATATCAGCAAATGCTTTATGTAGTATAGAACAAGGAGAATCATTTCCTGAAAAGAATACAATTATCAGAATATGTAGAGCTTTGGAAATTCCAGAATCCTATCTGTTATTGTTCAGTATTTCAGCAGAAGATATTCCCGAAAATAAGCGTATTCTTTACAATGCATTATGTGAATCTATTAAGGAAGATTTAATTCATGATTTGTAATAAAAAAGTAAAGGAGACTGAGCAATTAAGTTCAGTCTCTCCTTTTTGTGAAGTGTGGATGTATGTCTGTCCTCAAATAGAGATTAAATAAGCTATATGATTATTCTGGATCTATGTTATTGATAAATCTAGCAGCCATAGATGAAAACTGTCAACTTCTGCATATTGTCCCACTATATCTATGTAGTTGATAGCATAAGATAAATCAACTTCATATCCATAATAATCTATTAAATCTTGTATTAGTTCTTCTGGTGTTATCATAAAATAGATATTCACTTAATTTATTGATCAATACATTATGGAGGTTTCAGTTTTGTAGGGGTTGAAATAAAGTATTACAGGTTAGAAAGTTGATTATAAATTTCATCAATTACACTACTTTCTGCTCCACTGATACTTCTCCCTTTTTGTTCAGTATATTGTTTTTTCAGACATTGTTTGTCTATAACCATCAATTCTTTTACTTCTTTTATGGCTTGAGCATGGTGCTGCTCAATGAAGATTTCAATTCGTTCAATGGCATTGTAGCGTACTCTTGACTTTAAATTTCGACTGTCATACTCTGCTATAATTGTTTTTTTCAATTCTTTCCAAGTCATATCTTTTGTTTTTTAGAAAATAAACTGGTTACAAGATGTGTTACTAATTCTATAAAAGATTAGATTACGTATAAATTAACTGTTAAGACTGGTTCTATTTCGCAACCTTTTTAATAGTGCTCTATATTCTTTATTAATTGGATTATTGTTTCCTAATATATTTAATGGTGGATTATAGTCGTTGATAAGTTTCTTTTCAAGATTTTCGATTTGTTCTTGTTCTCTGTTTTCTACACTATAAAATAATAATAGATTTTCTCTCATCCATTGTGACAATTTTTCTTCATCGTTTTCATTGAATTTAGTTTTCCCATTATCAGGATTGTTCTTATCTCTTGGAATTTTAGGAAATCCCATTAAACTGCCAAGAGATTTACGAAGAGTGGATTTTCCAGCATTATTGCCTATGAAATGCTGCTGATAGTCACGTTTTCTAATACTTACAGTACTAATTCCAGTGTATATTATTGGGTAATGGTTGTTATTATAATCTATATAGTGGAATTCGGGAAGCACTTCTATTTGAGGAAGTAGCGAAGAAGTCCGTAGAACAACCAAGTAATTTCCAGGAATATCAGGAAGAATAGAGCTGTAATCTCTCATGGGATCGAAAAGTTTGAATGAATTTTTCATGGTTTTGATATTTGTTTAAATAGTTTCTTTTAGTATTCCTAATTCTTTTAAAGCTAAAATGTCATTTTCATAATATGGATTCTTGATATTTTTCCCGAGTGGAGTAGGCGTGTTGTATACCAATCGTTTAGGTAGCTGATTACTGTGCTCGGAGGATATCAAAAAATATTCTGTAGAATCAACATTAGTACCTACGACTTGGTTTCCTTTCAAGCCTAACGACAAATGTTCTGAGACATATTCTGTAGAATATAATTTTATAAATATATCATTATTATATGATGAGAGAGCTGCAATGTATGTTTCTTCACTAATAACATATATATCTTTCAAGTAGTCTTGTGAATAGCATCCATTGAGGTATTTTCTTTTCCTTTTTTTTTCTTGCAATATTCTGATAGCTACTTTATTGACACTTCCATGTGCATAGCATTGCAATATGAATTTGTCTGTATTGGGATTTATGGAAATACTTTTAATTATATTGTTTTCAGAAAGTTGTTCGTTTGTAATAATATACGTACCATCTTTATATAAGTTTAGAAAGAAAATGTTTTCGTTTGATCTTGTTTCGATTTGATTGGAAATAGATTCGGATGAATAGATATTCTTTTCCGTCTCTTCTATATCTTCAATTTCAAAATGTTTATCTTCAACTCTATCTTTTTCATATTTTTCTGAAAAATAAAACATTTTATTGATGTCACTTAGCAATCTTTTGAACTCTTCCTTTTTCTCAAGTAGTTTGTAGCCGTAAATGATGCAAGCAATTGCACTTAATGTTTGTGGTTGCATGTCAATGTATGAATGTATGTTTTTACTATTTATGCATTCAGGATTCTTTAGTAAAGAATATAGAAGACTAAAGATGCTGCTACTTGTTGTTTCTTCTGTTCCAAGCGAAAGATCATATATCTGTATAATCTTGTTTACAATTTGCTTTCGTTCTATTTTTATTCTGTAAGCTAATATTCCTTGAAATGCTTTTAGACACTTTTCTTTTTTTACTTGAAGTGCTTCAGTTGGTGAACTAATTGTTAAAATGTTATTATATAGCATTTTACAAACTTCTCTATAGAAAGAGAAGTTTTCGCTAAAAAAGCAAGGGTCAATTTCAAATAAGCCAAATAGAGTTGACATTTCAGAAATAGTATTTTCAGTGCCAATAAGGGTCTCTTTATAGTTACTCAGTGAATTTGTCTGAAGAATTTTAATTGCTTTTTGTAGCCCTTCGTATTTTTTTAATTGGGGAATTTTTTTTATCTTACTGATTTTAAATGTACGTGTCCAGTTAATTAAACAAATCATTAGATCTGCAAATTCTGCTAATTCATATAGATTCCCTTTTTGAATTAATATGTATTTGTATCTTTTATCAAGATAATTAATATAGCATACAATCCATTTGTTGTTTTTACTTTGGTATAAGTTTATTGTATTTTTTAAATATACATCCTCGGAAAGGTGGATTATATTGTAAAAATAATCATCTATAAGTGTTTTCTTATTGATATATTTAAATAGAGCTGTTTCGTCTATCCATGCAATGACTGTTACATCATTAATATTTGGGATATTATTTTCCATACAATTGGCACTGGTAGCTTCTATTACTTGTAATATAAGTGCCTTTTGTGTTTTATCAATAGAATTTATTCTACATTTTATTGGAGTTTCTTTATTTTTCTGATTAGATGGAAGTTTTTCATATAAACGGTGGACTAGTCCATACTTATCTTTTAATACAGAAAAATGAGTTCCTTCCATATCTATACCTTCCTTTACATAGTTAAAATCATATTCTTCTTTTTCCTTATACAATTCATACAAAAGAGAAAGCTTGTCTTCTATAAATATATGAGAACCATATGAATCAACACCTCTGTACTCACATCTTATGATATTTTTCTTTGTGTTTTGATATATTTCAAAAGGGAGCATTTTTATCCAACATTCTTTATTATCAATTACTATTACATAGTAGTAATTACCTTTTGCTTCGGCAATTCTCTCTACCATGAAGTTGTAACTTAATCCTTTTTCAAATATTGCCATAATGGTTTGGGTATTCCAGTTTAATAATTATAAAAAAAGTGTGAAGTCACATCATCTATCGTGTTGGAGGCTCTAGTAAACCTAAATACAAGATAAACAATATCCCCACACTTATGATATATATAGCTTGAGTAAGTATATACAAACAATTGATGAGCGTGATTGCTTTCCTATTGCATTTCGTGAAATTTCTCAGATTTCTTGTACAAGGATAAAAGCTACACTTTCATCAATAAACTATGTAATGTGTTCTAACCAGTCATGTTGGAACCTTGCAAAACTACAAAAAGTTTATTGATTATCAAACTTAAAGGGGACATTGTCATTCACTTCTAGTAAAACTAAGGTATATATACAATGTCAAAATGCCGTTCTATAAAAGTAACCCGACAAATGAACAATAGAATGCCAATCAGTAAGAATGGATAATACCAATTGCTAAGTCTTTGCAGTAGCCATAAGGGAAGAATCCTCAATATAGGACAAATAACAGTAAATGAGGTAAGAATGATTGCGTCTTTAAATAAAAATGCTTCTTTTGTACGGGATGTTTTGAAATGACTCATATTATTATATTTTTTGTTAATCAATTTATTCTGTCTCGTCTATCAGTGCATCATAGATTTCAGGCGGATAAGTGACTTCATCTTCCGGATCTTCAAGATATTCATCCAGATGTTCGTTGAAGGTGTCGTAATCGTTCAACTCCCTAGATTCTACATTCTGAGTTTTTCCAGCCACATCCTTATAAACCGCATTTCCATGTATGGCAGACGAACGTTGTAATCGAGAAGATTTGTGGGTAAAGTCGCGTTGCGGTGGGGCAGCGTTTTCATTCAGACTTCTTTCCAGCATGTTCCTGTTTATGGCATCTTGATAAGCGTAATATCCAAAGATGATAAAGATACAAAGAGTACCTATGCCTTTCAGTAGATTACTTTTGTTCCAGTAAGAGTTATTGTTCATATTCTTTGGTTATTAGAGGGTTGTGTTCAGGGAACGAATTGTTGTTATCTGTTTCTTTTCAGAGCCTCTTCATAGATTGCCTTCACCTGCTCCCTCAGATGTAGAGGTTTGATGACTGTCAGCGAGCGGCTTCTTGAAAGCAAGGCCATCACAAAATCATTGGTAATACGGAGATGTAGTTTAATTCGGAATTCTTTCTCATCATCTACAATGATCTCTTGGGAATGATGCAATGGAACAGATTTCAGGAAATTGCCATCCAAAGGGCTATAACTCAATTCGATCTCTTCTATAGGAATATTTGTCTGGTTCCAAATGCCATAACAATCTTTAAAAAGGCTGTTTATGTCTATGTCCATATTACGCTTGAATGTTTTTCCATACAATATCTGAGGGTCAATAATACAGTCCACACTGAAAGTTTTCAATACGTTTTCTTCATAAGCAAGAAGATACCACCGGTATTGGTCTTCTTTCAAATAGTGTGGTAGCACTTCTTTTTCACGCACCTTTCCATTCTCCCGGACATACATATATTTAAAGATTATGGGATGTGAGAATTTAATAGCCTTGATTAGAAGTGGTAGATATTCGTTGTTTACCGGACGATGATGTTCTGCAACTACATAAGTATGAAGGCCTGAAGAGGTATCCAAAGCATTCAGTATATCAAAGTTGAGAAGGAGCCTTTCATATTGTTCTTTTTTCGTGTCATTCTCTTCATTGATATAATATCCATTCCGTTTCTTGTCGAAACAGATGCGAATGCCGAACATCTCTTCTATCGCATTAAAGTCCCGTTGCAATGTTCTGAGGTCCACAGGTATCCCACCACGTTCTTCCATGCGGTGTGTCACATAATTTTCCAGTTCTTCACGGGGGACATACCGTTGAAGTCCTTTCAGTTTATTGATGATAACCAGCATGCGCTGTAATCTTTCCAACTTTTTCCCCATATAATTATGAATTTGATTTTATTATGGGCAAAGATATTGAAGGCAAGCGACAAAACATGTCGTTGAACAAATTTTATTCTGGTCCTCTTCTCTTTAATAAACTTTGGATATCTTTGCAGCCCTAAAAACAGATAAGATTATGACTAAAGCAGAAATTGTGAATGAGATTTCCCTGAAAACGGGAGCAGGCAGAAAAGAAGCACTTCAGATAGTGGAAGGATTCATGGAGAGTGTTAAAAAGTCACTGGTCAACGGAGAAAATGTATACCTGAGAGGGTTCGGTTCCTTTACATTGAAACACCGTGCTGAGAAAGTGGCCCGGAATATTGCTAAGAATACTACTATGATTATCCCGGCCCATGATATTCCCCACTTCAAACCGTCCAGGGATTTTACATTGGATTAAATGCGGTAGATCCATAAAATGGCTTCACTATACAATTCATTACTGATCTCAGGTCGTGGAATAGGACAAGTGATGTTCCAAAACAATGCGTTGTCCGGTCTGTTGATGCTGATTGGAATCTTCCTGAATTCATGGCAGATGGGAATATTGGCTGTAAGCGGTAATATAATAAGTACATTGACAGCTTATTTTTCAGGCTATGGATGTGACGATATAAAGAATGGACTGTATGGTTTTAACTGTGCTATAACAACAGATTCGCTACATTAGCTTACTGGATTTTTACGCTCGTCGGGACGGGTGGTCCCGCCCCTTGGCGCTGGCCGTTCCCCGACCGATGAGTTTAAAAACGTAAAATAATCTGCGATATATTTTGATTCTCCATGGATTATCGAATAACAGTTTTCTTATTTCGATGTTTTATGAGTTTAAGATACTTGTAATTACGTGGAAGAATTTCTTCGTTTGACTCCCAGAATTTTTCACTCACATCGGGCTGGATCGGAACAAGGTGCTCGACAGACTTGAATTTTTGCATCGGAGTCTTGCCGTTCAGTGAAGAATGTGGTCGTTTCTTATTGTAGAACTCCTGCCATTCCATAGCCATCATATTCAAATCAAGTGTCTTGTCCGACAAATCTATAAGATTCCAAAACTCTGTCTTATCGGTCTGCTGAGACCTTTCGACTTTGCCATTCAGATGCGGAGTCTTTGGTTTGATTGGTCTGAATTTGATAAAATGGTCATGCAGTTCATATTGGAAGTCATAATTGAAAAATTCTGTTCCCCAATCAGTTTGTATCCGTTGAACGGGAAAAGGAAAGGTATTTAGTATCTCTCCTAAAAAATGAATTGTACTTTCCGCTTTTTTATTGGGATATATACGAATGGTTCTCAAACGGGTACAATCATCTATGGCCGTGAACTGGTATGCTCCGTTTCGTACTTTCATTACATCCAGCTGAACCCTTTCCCCGGGAATTTCTTTACTATATCGGATATAGTCTGACTTTTTACGCCGTTTCACAACAGCTTCGACCTGATGCTTTTTCAACACACGCCACACTGTCATGGCTGAGAACTTTATTCTCTTCCTAAGTAGATAGTTGGCAATCCGTTGCACTCCCCATCTTCTCGTCTCACGCAGATTAAGGATAATGGTTTCAATTTCAGGTGTTATCTTCATATTGGCAAGTCTTGATGGACGTTTAGACTTATCGGACAATTCCGACTTGCCTTGTTCTTTCTCGCGATTTATCCAACGGTATAACGTGGAACGGGCAATCCCGCACCGAAGGGCAGTTTTTGTCACAGAACCCGTTTCGGCGTATAGCTCAAGCCATTTTTGGCGCATCCGTATTTTCCGTATATCTTCTTTCATGCTACGAAGATACAGATTAAGATTTGCCTACGAAAAGAAAAAATGTAGCGTATCTATTGATACTTTACAGATAAATTATTCCATCCTTACGGTTATGTACCATACTCAATACTTCGTCTGTACCTTTGTCTCTGACTAACCCTGCATATTGGATTTATAGATAATTACAAATAGAGAACTTGTCCAACCCTTAAAGCATCTGTCAATAATTGCTACTATTATTCCCGTGATCTTATGACAGAAATAGAAAACATAATAATTTATTCCATCGCCAATTTCACTTTTATTTCAGGTCTAGTTTTGGTATTATTATCTTACTTGTTTAATGATATGAAAAGTAAATGTCATGTTTGTTATTGTTTAATGCAACAGATAAATTAAAAACATTTCTTCCAGGCAATCTCATTAAAAACGGAAAAGAACTACAAAAAGATAAAATTATAAACCGAAAATATCTGTACAATACACTATGGGTTGCATATGGCACAATGTTGTAAATTATAGATATTCAGAATAGTGGCGAAATTTAGCTCGGGTAATAATTCCTAACTCATATCTTGCTTGAATAATATAAGGATGCATTGTAATATTTAAACTCATCGAAAAAATCACATTATCCAGTTTTATTTTAATAGGATGAAGAGAAAAATATCATTAAAAAAAGTATGATTTGCGACTTCATTCGTCTTGCATTAGAAGTTCTGAACAATTAAATACCGGAAATTATTATATAAATTATCATTCTGCCATTTTCGGAGTTGTTTTATTCGTTTGTCAGAAATGAATTGTTTTGGTTCTGTTATTATTGAATCTGTAAATTGCCACCTTTGTAAAAGTAAAAATATTTCAAAACAGATTAAATTTCACCGGTTCAAGAATCAATTAAAAATTAGGAATGAATGATGTGATTTGCTGTTGGTTCTGAATAAGTAAACAAAAACAGTTCCTATGATTTTCTGATGATAAATTGAATGGATGACGGGAATGAATTATAATTGGTTGCGACTGAATGATCTTGTATTGTTTTTCTGGCTGATGAGATCTATGATGATAAGAATCTTGGCTGTTATTTCTTTCAGCAGATCATAATGCCTTTCTGCCTGTCTCAAAATATAGTCTGATTAGAGATATGGAGTTCCCGGTTTGATGATTGATTGGATTTTATTTCTTTCCTTTCCCTGCCTCAAAGGGGAAATGGAGGGGAAAAATATGGGCGGAAATGATGCTTTGTATAACCTTTTTAAACTCTACCTTATCAAAAAGCAGGTCTTATAGTTTCCCGCCTTGCTTTCCTCGCTTCTTGCTTTTGAGGGTAGGAAGAAACAAACAACTGCTGGATAAGGATTGTTTGAGTTATGACGTTACTCGTGAGAAATGTCATAATTTTAAAGCCTTGGCTCGTGATTTTTCTTTTTATAATTCTTTTGAGCATCTGCTTATATCAGGTAATAAAAATGAGAAAGAGGAAAAGAAGTTGCTGAAACAACAGACTGCTAAAGAAAATTGGCTGCATTTGACCGATATGAATGTTCGGAAGGCAAACTTCATTTGTGTAGGTGTTGATGCTATACCTGCTTTAAAAGAAAATCTCGCTCAGAGCAACATATATGAAAATCAACTGGCTAAGTATGTAAATACAGAAAATTGCAGAGTAGCTGTCTTGAACTCATTTCCGATATTTTTATATGATTATTTTAGGAATATAGCCAATTTGTGCTGATTTATTAGGACAAAAAGTCTGTGATTTTCCTTGTTCTCAATTCTGTTTTGCTATAATATAACCTCGGTCTTATACTGAATCCTATTCAGTCGTATACTGAATTACACCACTTCAGAAGGTGTTCTGTGAGGGGATGGACTGTGACGGCTTGATGGCTTGAAGCGGATGCTTTTAGGTTTTGAAATGTTGTTACAAAATGAAATTCGGGGATGTAATTTTCAAAACATTGCTATTCATAGTTTTCTTTCTCTTTTGTATTTACGTTTAATAATAGAAGAATATCAGATGATGATTTTGCAAGCCTTGCAAAACTTGCTGTTATTTGTTATATTATAGTACCTTTGCTACATTAAAATAAGTAAAGGATTCTACTTCATTGTACAATTTTTAAGATTGTACAATGACTATATGTAGCAGTTCTTTAATTACTTGTATAGATAGAAATGGGTATGATACAGTTGATAATAGGTGCATGGACACTCCTTATGATATTTGTTTTGTGTTTTGAAGATTGTCGGGCGTATTTGAAGAATATAGTAGAATCTTTAATATACGAATGGAACTCGCTATATAAAGATACAAAAGATGAAAAGGGAATCTGCTTGGCATGTTTCTTGATGTTGTTTATTACTTTAATTCTTTTATTTTGTAGTCTGTTGTTTTTCCCGTTGTTGCCTTTTCTTTCTGTATGCTTTGTTTTTAGGAATTTTAGAAACAATGATACGGATGATACATGGTTAAGAGAGCAACAAGAAAGGGAGGAAAACTATCGGCGGAAATGGAATAAGTTCAAGAGGTTTCATTATCCTGGGAAAGTTTCTTTTGATTTTGATGCGGATACTTACATTTATGTAGAAAATCGTTATGACGAGAGTTTGAACCGGTGTATCCGGGAGAATTTGGATGAAATAGAAGCCATTTTTCATCAAAACGGTTTTCGTCTTATTTATTTGCCTCAATGGAAGCCTGATACTTCTTTGAATCGTTTGGCTAATTTGACAGAAGAGAAGAATAGGGACATTGAGAATTTTCTGGGTTCAATGACCACAGTGGGATATACAAAATTGCTTTGTAAAGTACTGCATCTTGATTGGGCAGAGATGGAAAGTGGTATCTTTCATTTTGCTTGCTTCATATATGACTCTACACCCGGCATGTGGAACATAGTGCGAGAGAGCCGTTTCACACTTTATCCAATGCAAGGAATGACAGAGGATGGTTGGGAGACTTTCTTCTTGGATTATTGCGCTTTCATAAAAGAGGATCGGCAAAGGTCTCATGGAGGTCTTTGCATGTCTGTGGTGTCGAATTTGCAGGGAGGAGAATTTTATGAGAGTGAGGGAGTACCACAACAAGAATTTGCAGACCATGAATTTCCCATTGTTATGAAAAATATTGCAGAAAACATTAAGAAAGAGATTGAAATTCTGAAAGGTGCAGGCTATTATGAGTTATTGTTGCACACATTAGGAACTGAGACTTTAGATGAGTTGAAAAATGTAAAGGTGATTCCAGAGCTGAGCAGACTTCAGATTACGGATGAATTCAAGATTCGCTTACTTGATTATGATAAGGAGGTGCGGATGACCCCTTTGCAAAAGACACTGTACATATTTTATCTGCGCCATCCGGAGGGAGTAGAGTTTAAAATGCTGTCGGCCTACTATGATGAACTGTTGGCTATTTATAAAGTACTCTCCAATAGAGAGAATGCTGAAAAACAGAAAGAGTCCATCCGTCGCTTGGTAGATGTAACGGATAATGCGATAAATGAGAAATGTTCACGGATTAAGGAAGCTTTCTTGAAAGTAGAGGATGATTTCATTGCCAGGAATTACTATATCGTATTGGATAGACATGAATATAGAGGAGAAGGGAATAAGAAGGACTATATATATGTGGAACTTCTAAAAAAAATAGTGCTTCCACGCGATTTGATTATTTATCCGAAGGAAATTTCTGATATTGAAGTCTTGATACCGGAGGAGAGAAAGAAAGCTATAAAAGAGGAATTGGAAGAAATGCGGGAGCAGTATCGCGCATTAAACAGGCTGTTTTTCGATAAATCCTATCCTAAAGGTGCCTTGATAGAAAAATATACAGCGTTTATCAATCTCAATCCAAAATATTATGCCGCTTATCGTGACCGTGCCATTCTTTATACACATGTCGGTAAGTACCGTGAGGCGGTTGCTGATAATCAGTTGTTGATAACGCATAATGAAAGAGTATGGTCGGATGCTATTATCAATAAGGCGGAAGCACTGTTTTTCCTGAAAAATTATGATGATGCATTGAAAGTTGCCAACCATTATTTTGCAATCTGTGAAAAGCCGACAGCAGAATGTTATCGTATCAGAGCGGAGATATTCAGAAAGCTGAAAATGAGTGATGAATATAAGGAGGATATGAGGGAGTCTAAGCGTTTGCGAAAAGAAGAGAAAAATAGAATATGGTAAGATTGAGTGCTGTGTGAGAATGTTTGCATTGGGCGTTGCTGTATAGGTGGTTGGAGTAGTATATAAATAGTTATCAATAAATAGATTGGACGGTGGCTATGATTGTTGTCTCAAGAAAATATTTGTAGGAGCTAAAAACTTACTCTAATTTTCTTTTTTGTGAAAGAAAATGTTTAAGTTTGCAGATGAAGCACATAGTGATGTTCTTCAATGTTTTTTAGAGATAAAATTGTAAGAAGCGTTGTGCTTGTTCTTGTGACTGAAAACCTGAGAAATTTTCAAGAAAACATAAGAATGGCACAGTATGTTTCCTACGCTGATTCAGCGTGGGGCTGCTGTTCATCTATTTATGTTTTCGGGTTTTCTCAGGACCTTCAGTTACAGATAGTGGGCACGTAGTTCCACGTTTCTGTTTGTATAAATGTCTTCTTTGGGGCTGGGAAGATGTAAAATTGAAGTTGTCATGCTTTTTTGTAAATCTTTAAATCGAATATATGTGTGTGTATTTATCCTTTTGTGCAGTTTTTGTTCTTGTTCTATTATTGTTGAAAAAAATGAAGATAGAATTAAACGGGAGCAAAAAGAAAAAGCTATGCTCAATGATAGAAAGTACAAGGATAGTATTGCTATAACCGATAGAAATAGAGCTTTTTTTAATATCGAGTGGGGAATCTCTAATGCTGATTTTTTAAAACAAAGAAGACTGCTAAAATCACGATATCTACATGAAGATGGAATAGGATATAGATTGGTGGGAATTCCTATGGATTCAGTTATAAAAGGAGTTATATCAGAAAGGTATGGGTTGTTTCAGATTATACTTTCAAGTAAAAAATATAAGGGAACGCATTTGGGACAATATAAGATGGATGTATATTATCCTCAAGAGGTAAAGTCTATATATTCTCAATTGAAACAGTTTCTGTGTAAAAAATATGGTTTTTATAGTAAAAGTGAATCTGCATCTAAATCTAATGATGAACTTACTGTTTGGCAGGTTGGAAACAAAACTATCATATTAACAACAAAAGTGGTAGTTCATGAAAATAGTGAACCCTTAAAGGGAAGTGAGATTGTTTATGACCTCTCTTCTGCCAATGATGATTTTTATCAATTAGTTGAGGTTATAATAACAAATACTGATATAGAAAAAAAGAGAGAGATGTTGAAATTGGAAAAAATGCGTGAGATTAATAATCAAGAACAATCTGTTATTAATTGTTTTTAAATTATTTGTTAGAATTAATAAATACAAAAGGGCTATTAGATGAATAAATTGATGCTTTTCTTTGCTAATAAAAAATATTTCCCATTCAATGCTGGGGTAAATAGATTATTAATAGTTCTATGGATTATTATGTCTGCTTGTGTCGAAATCTTTAATTGGAAATTTAGAGGAGCAGGTATTGAGAATTATGCTACAGGGTTTATCCCTTTATCGTTAGGTGTTATCTTGTATTTTGCCTTCATTTGGGTATATAATGGCTTTAAAAATAGTGATTTAAAGGAGTAAAAGTGAACTCTTTACAATTATCTTTTTATTCGTTTCCATTTTACATGAGGCAAAATTATACACAGAAGTACAATAAGTTGTATGATAGAACAGAATTCTACAATTCTTATGGTAATATGAAATATATCAAGAAATAGAATGATTTGTTGTTGGATGTTTCTGCTTCTTTTTTGATATTTCCTAATAGCCATAGTAATACTATGATTACCTATTAAAAATGGATATTTTAATGGTATATGTTCTGTTGCTGAAATTTCAAGTGTTGTATTGACGCTTCATGGTGAGATAGAGATAATGACATATTTGAGTGAAGAAATAATGAAAAAAGAAACTTGTTATTTTTATGGATAATGGTATGGAAAATGCAATTTTGATTTATAATAATTCATTGAATTTTAATTTAAAAAAAACAATGAACAATACTAATGATTTACTTTACAATATACAAAATTTGAAACAGTTACAATGGGATATTGATAACATACAGAGACTTAAAGACGTTGGACAGATGCAGGTTAATATGGCATCATTGGCAATGTTGCGGAATTTAGTATTGGATGAAACGGGTGTCGGAATAATGCTTTTCAGTAATATTATACGGAAATATTATCCACTAAATGATAGGCAGATTACAGTATATGAAAATATTTTGGGGGGATGTGTAAACTCATATAATTGGTATTATATCACAAATTTAGATGTTATCAAAAGAAAGGGAAGTTTTTTTGATATAGGAAAAATGTCATATAGCGTTGATCGTAATAATAAACGAATAAATAGTAAAACGCCCATACTTTTTGAACTCTTTTGTGATGCAGCGTCATTAGAAGAAATTGATTATTTTAAACAATGGCCTAATTATGTTGCTCAATATTCTTTTTATATTGATTTCCATCAGGCTCCTGATAATTTCTTGTGTGGAAATTCAAAGTATTTAGCTCAAAATGAGTTTATAATATGGGATTGGGAATTTGTTGAACGTATTGCAAATTTGGAAGATGTCTGGGGTAATGATTGTTGTTGCGAGGTAATAAAATCTTTGTTAAATAACACTGGCTTTTTCGCGCAGATGGGAGTTGAAAAGATTGATGAAACTCTAATAAAGCTTCAAAATATAGCGGGTAAAAGGTATATGATAACAGAAGATATAAAGCGCAAGATCATAGAAAGATATAAAGCGATGAGAACTACATTATATTCATACCTTTCACTTTCTAAAGAATTTATCATCCAGTATCAAGATGATTTGAATTGGACTGTTCTTCAAAGGAATCCTCGTATTCAATGGGATTTGGAATTGGTTAATATGCTTCTCAAGAAGATAAAGAATACGGTTTGTGAGACAGAGTGGTACAATGCATTGCAAGGAACTCATGCCATTTATGTAGCTATTAAAGAACTGTTGAATGATGAACTTTTGAGTGATATTGAAAAGTTATACGATATATAAACGTGGATTATCTGATTCATACAATCAAAATGTATTATGAATATTTGGTTGACTATAGGCATCGCATATGCTATTCTTACGCTATCAGCAATAGTATGGATTATTGTAAGATATGTCAAGCATAAGAATGCTAAGCGTGTCGATGACGATGATGATGACTTGGCTTTGTGGGTAAGAATTTTAATTTCACCTCTATTGGTATTGCCTCTTTTTGCAGTAGCATTGCCTTTTATTGCAATAAGCGCATTAAAAAAAATGTATTATAGAAATCGGCCAAAGCCATTATCTTCGAGGGACAGAAGATTGTATCCGGTTTATAAAGTGCGAGATGTTACTTCGGATAAGGTTGTGACCTTGTCTCAATATAATAAAACTCATAAAACAGCTTTTACTTTGGATGATGTATATGGAAAAGGTTTTGAGGAGAAACATAGGCAAGGATTGCGGATTGAAGATTCCTTGCCTAATGATATATATACTGAGATTGCAAAGAGATTTGCGTTTTGCAGATATAATCAAGATTTTTCTACACTAAGGCCTTTCCTATCAGAAAACGTAAAACTTATTATTTATAAGCACAAAGAACTAAGTGGTATTGCTGATTTTGAATCATATTGGATAGATAAAGAAAACCGACTAAAGCATGATTGTATCAATGTACGCACAAGTATCAAATTTTGCAATTATTATAGTCATGTAGCAGTGTACGACCAAGTAGAGGGTTATAAACCGATGTATGTTCTTTTTAGAGTTAAGGATGATATTGTAACCCATGTGGTGTGTGCGCCAGACCCATTACAAGATCCAACAGTTAGGTATTGGAGTTTTAAACGGTTACCGTTTGCGTATGACTATGTCATGGATAATGTGCAGGAACAAATACCGGGTGAGCCCAAAAGACTTCCTTGCCTGAAGTGTGGCAATTCATCAGAGGGGCTTGTATGGTATAAAGTAAATATAGACCTTGGTCCATTGTCTTATGCCGGTGTTGTGTCTGTATGCGAGAACTGTCGGAAAGTGGTTGAATTCTACCCCGGTGTGTCGATTGACAACGGAGAAGTTCAAGGACAAAAAACTGATAAAGTAGAAAATAAGGTTAGACAGGAGGATGTGTTTATTCTATCTCAGCTCATAACGAGAAACTTGTATTTTGATAATCCGTTAAAAGATACCAAGTATTTTGATAATCTTGATAAAAACTATGTAGTGGATTCTGGAAACAGGTCTTTTGCTGATTTTTCGGTATGTAAACCTTGTAGTCTTGCCGAATGTGCAGGAAATTTTAATGAGTTCATGCTTTCTCACCTCTTCAAAAAGAATATTCAATTTTATAATGACATAAAGGCTTGTTATGTGCAAGCATACAATGATGGAATCTATGAAGTAGCAAACAATATAGGCATTCTTTTGCTGAATTGCGAAAATGATATGGATGAAGGGCTGAGATGGTTAAGTCTTGCGGCATCAAATGGTTCTAAGAATGCTATGCAAAATACCTTCAGTGTATTATGGGGTATTGGTGATTTTGAACATGCTATTGAATATCTATTGAAAGTTTGTGGAGAACCTTGCCCTTCTATTCGCTGCTTGTGGAATTTGGCAATTTTATATATACTTGGAGAACGACAAAAAGGAAACACGCTCATTAAAGATATGGGCAAAGGAATCTCTCTCTTGAATCAGATTATAGAATATGATGTGTTGGAGAGTGACGAGGAAGAAATCGAGGAGGTACGGATGAAAGCGAAAATCCTTGTTCGTCTAATCAAAGAAAGTAATGAGTATGGTTGGATAGGTCGCGTATTTCATAGGTATTTGAAATCTTTGCATGAAGAAACAATGCCGCCTAATGGATATAATCATGACGTTTTATCCATTTTGGACGAACTGACTTTTAATGGAATACTGAAAATATATTTTGCACAGCATGTCAGTATAGGAGATAATTCTTGGTTTTATATTGATACCGGTCATTCAACAAAAGCATTGGAAAAGAGACTTTTAATTGAAAAAGTAGGTGCTACATGTTCAGAAATGAGTGCATGGCAAATATATTTGTTGACAACAGCATCAACGGTTTTGCCAGCTTTTTGGCATGGCAATTATGAGAACAGACAATATGTCTTCTCAAAATCAGACATCTCTAACCTTTCAGGTTTTTGTCGGGAAAATATATTCTCAAAGGTCGATATTTCGAATATAGCCGATGATATTCTACCAGAGGTTGAACTAATAGGAAACGTGGCTAAAGTCAGGTGCTGTTATTGGAATGATTGGAAAGGATTAGTTCGAGAAACAGTGAGCATAAACTTCAATGATAGGAAAAGGATTCGCATTAATAAAGAAATTGAATCAGAAGTCTTGTACAAATATAATTGTGGTATACGCTTTTGATACCTTTGGTATTTGACCATTTTTTTGGTGTACAAATATCTGTGCTATTGGTTTTGAAAAGAACAAAGAGACCGGACAATTATTGTTCAGTCTCCTCTTGACCCCAGTCTACCGATGAAAGTAAGCTGGGGGAGGTAATCATATTTAGTTAGATTTTTTACTTTTATTATAAAGAGTAGTCCCCCAGTATATCAAGTATGGTATTAACAATGTATATAATATAAATTCAGAACCATCATAATATCTTAAATCTGTGGATACAAATGGAAACAGCCAATCGCTTGCATCTCTATTTTTATCATAAAATATTAAACATATCATATTAATAACAAACCAAACCATATAGTAAGAGAGGATGGTTTTAGCTTTATTCGATAATTTAACCCTCGCCAATGCAGAAAGTAATAGAGAACGTTTGTTGGTGGCATCAGCATTATTTACTAGCTTAATACCACAATACTGACAATATTTAGAATCGTCGGCAACTTCTTTTCCACATCCTTTACAATACATAGATTAGTGCTTTTATTTTATGATATTGCAAATATATAAATTATATCAATCTCAGTCAATAGAAATGCACAAATAATAATAAGGACATTAAAGCCTAACCTGCCAATTAAGACCGATTAGGCTTTTTAAGAGACTGTAATTTGAGTTCAGTCCCCTCTTTTCTTTTATAACTTGAATCCTTCAGGCAGAATGAGTCTTATTTTCTTCCGTACTCCACTGCCATAACGATATTCCTCCAATTGTTTCTGGCATAATGAAGATTCAGTAAAACTGGATTGAGTGATTAACCGTTTTCTGCCTTCAAGTACCCAGTTCATGATTCCGGGTAACTCTGTAGAAACAATCTGCTCAGCCAGTTTCGGATCCACTTCCGATTTGGGTATCTGGACTTTGAAGGGAACGATAAGAAACCTTCTGAAATATCCGTTCGATTTGTCATTGGTCTTCGGAAGCTCGTTCAGACAGAAAAGCATTTTGGCGTAATCGGTAAGTGTCGCAACATCCTTATATAGCTGTCTGGTGCTGATTGGCTCCCCACTGGCGATACGTTTGAAAATATCCCCCGAGAAAGCATTAGGAGCGACATCAGAGCAGGTATTCAGCAGTTTCCCGGATAAGTTGGCCCTGCTTCTGTCCCCATTCTCACCACACATATCCGACAGGGACTCATGGGAAATGTTCTCCTTGCCTAAAAGAGCCTCGACAATATCAACGAACACCGATTTCCCGTTTTTTCCTGAACCATAGAGAAACAGACACTTCTCCAGTTTCAATGGGGTAAAGATCCAGCCTATATACTCAGCCAGAACCTTCTGAGCATCTTTGTCCGGTAATACTCTGTCCAGGTACTTCATGAACATCTGACACGTCGCACTTGGCTTATAGGGATAAGGGAGAACATACCTGAAATAATCCGAATACAGATGTTGTTCCAGTCTTCCGGTTTTAAGATTAAGAGTACCGTTCAGAAAGTTGATTTTCTCCTTGTCCTGCTCTACGGCCAATCCCATAACCGTATATGGAAATTGCTTGAACAATCCTTCCACCACTTCCCTTTGTGATGCATCCACCATATTATTTGTCATTTTCCCCAAAGCTTCCCTGAAAAATATCTTCAGGTCAAAATCATCTATACTGACCCAATACTCTCCAGTGTAGGAATAAACATGCTGGTCCCTGAAAGTCTGAAAAGGATGACCGACCCTGATTGCCACTTTTTGTATCTTGTAGCATACTTCGGCATTTGTTCCCCTCTTGTTGTTTGAAGCAGTCGGCTGGGGAATGGCATTGATTATATCCCCTAATAATTTTTTGTAATCCATAATCTTAAATTTTTCTATATTTACTACCAAAATTACCTTTATCATTAACCCACTTATAGGCATTCCTTACTTCACGTTTTATCTCCTCTTCTGAAAAATCCGGTTCTATGAATTGGGAGAGATACCTGAAAGCTGTTTCTTGTGGAATACCCCATTCCGCTAATTCTCTGGCTCTGTCAAAAGATGACTGATGTCTGTTTCCACGTGTCATTGGGTACTTGTAAAATCCACCTTCCAGAAAATTTATGATTTTAGCTGCTTCACTGGGTGAACAGACTATGTATTTAGGACTTATAGGATTGTGATTACCTGTATTCGTTGGTTGAGGAGTACTTTTTCTTATAGTCCATACCTTGCTGTTCCTGTTCTGATAAAGATCAGGGTCACTGCTTAGATAACAAGCTCTGGATATTCCTTTACAACAGTCATCCCAGAACGGAGAGCTATAATATTCCTTCAAAGCGTCAAGGTATTCGTTATGACTGGTATTATCTATATTATTGGCAACACGGACAATAACCTTATAACCTCTACCGGAAGGAGAAAGGAATGCAGCATAGGTATAAGGATCATTAACCAGCATATTCCAGACATTAACCATTTCTTGAACCGGAATCTTGTCGAAATCAACTACTACAAGACCCGAAGGAGCAATAAGAGCATCATTACAGAATCTTCCGAATGTTCCGGCGAAAAGACAGATATGTAACTTTCCCTTAAGTTCGGAATACTTTGAATGGTCAGTATCATAGAAAGATCTCATGGCATCAATCTCAGGTTTCAGTTTTTCCTGTTTAATCATGTCGAATACCAGATCAATATCCACATGGTTAGGAGGATATTCCATAACTTTGAATGATTTTACACCGGTCAGAGGATTTGTATATTCCTCACTGTAAGGTTTCTGTTTAAAGAGTGTTATTGTAATCATAATTTCTAAATTTTAATTGTTCGTTAATATTTCATTTAATCTTTCTTCTTTCCGTCCTCAAGAGAGAGAAGGGGGGGAAAGGGGAAAGCGGAACCTCTAAAACCTATTTTTTTACTGATTTTGGAATGGATGAAATTGAAAAAAGTTATAAAAAATAGGCTTTTCCCCCCTCTTTTCCCCCATTTCCCCTCCCTTCCCCCTTTGAGGCAGGGAAAGAAAAGTAATCTAATCAAAAGGTAAGGAAAAATTAACAATAGAACTGTTTATACCTATCTTCACACCTTTCTTGTTATCCTCTTCCACCACATAACCCTCGCTTTTCAGTTTCATCTTGAAGTTTTCCCTGGTCTCGGCTTTCTGGTTATTATCCCTGCAATATTCCCGATAATTGTTGAATAGAGGAGTCAGACCTATCTTGTTGTCATTATCAGGAACACACATCTTGGCACTCAGGAACATGACCACTGTATCCGTATCCTCCTTGTATGCCTGCTCCAAATTTTCAAGGGTGGAGGACTTGCTGAGTTTTTTTCTATTCCTGATAAATCTTCCCAGACCTTCGATAGCCCAGATGAGAATACCGGACAATTCACTTTTCAATTTTTTAGCCAGATCAGGGTCAGCCTTACTCTTGTCTATCTTCACATCGAAAGGAATAATCAGTAACCTCCTCCTGAATCCGAAAGACGTATCACTACTATAAGGCATGGAGTTACAGTTGAAAGCGAGCCTTGCATAGTCCTTTAAAATCTCCGGTTCCTTATATAATCTTCTGGCTTCAACGGGTTCTCCACTCGTCAGTTGCTTGAAGATACCGTTGGCGAATATCTTGCCGTTGAAGTCGCTGCTGTAGTTCAGAAGCTTGTTCCTGATCATTGCCCTGCTGTATCCTTTATCATCACACAAGGAGTTTATGTTGTAGGAGCAGACATTATCCTCGCCAAGCAGGGCCATCACAATCTCGAAGAACACGCTCTTGCCATTGAATCCTGAACCTACACAACACAATGCCTTCTCCAGTTTGATGAAGGGATTGAGACAGCAACCGACAAACTCCTGCAATACTTCCTGAACATCTTTGGCTGGCAATACTTCATCCAGAAACTTATGAAACATGGGACACATCGCTTTGGGGGCGTACTCATAAGGAAGGACATAGAAGAAATAGTCATCAGCCGAATGCTCCTGTTCCCTCACGCTTCCATCATGACCAATCACAAGGGTCGTATTAGTCAGATTGATTTTAACTACACCCTTATCCCGTTCTGTCTGCCTGTAAAGTGAGTAGCAGGCCTGTTCATGGACCTTGTTCGCTATCCTCACATTTCTGGCTGTATATTTGTCGGCTCCCATTTTCTGGAAAGCCTTGCCTAGGAAATGTTTCAGGTCAAGTTCGTTTATCGGTTCCCAGAACATCTTGTTATACAGATAGCACGTTTTTCCCTCATTGATCACCAGGCCATATCCCAATTGTTCAGCTACTTCCCTCACTTTCTCGACAACAAGGACGGATTTGTTCTCATCAGTGATCTGTATGGAATAGATCTTCTCCTGAAAAAGTTTCTTCACATCCGGATCGGTTTCCTTTTCCAGTCTCCGGTAAAATCCACCGGCATAAATCTCCTTGAAATCCGTTTTTGGAATATTATCAAGGATCTCTTTAAGTATCTTTTTTAGTTTATTCATATACTGTTTTTAAGTTTCAAACTGGTTATCTTCTTGTTTATAAGCCTATTACATTCTACGCCCGTAATATATTTAGGCATAGGAGGGCCTGTAATGAAAAGAATATAGCTTTTCACCATACTGAATTCTGATTAAATTATTGCTTGTTCTCTTCAAATCCACAGACCGTTTCCGATTCCATAACCCCTCCTTGGAAACCATGATGAAAACGGTCTTGTGGGAAGTAAATCTCTTCCGGTTCTATCAGTCTGTTGATTCCACCAAGTTACCGGAAATATCATACAGTTCGATACTGTGTCCCAGTTCCTTCTCGATATGTTGCTTCAGTGTTTTCAGGTTGACAGCCGGTGAGTCGGCATGGAATCTGATATTTTCCTGACATCCCCTGAAAGCGTTTGTCGCAATACTGCCTACATAAAACGAAATATGAATATCAGTCAGTGACTTGCATCCTTCAAATGCTGACTCGTCAATATCCGGATCCATCGGAAGGGTAACTTCCTTCAGGTTTATACATCCCTTGAACAGATTGGCCGGTACTGTATCCGCATAATCCGGAAGTATCACCCTTTTAACGTGTCGGTTCATATAAAAGGCACCGGGAAACAAGCCCGTTCCACTTTTCGACAAGTCAATCTCTGTTTTCTTGCAATACATCCAATTCGGGAATGTATTTTTGTTCCCTTGTAAATGTTTCATAATCATTTTTTATCTTGGTTGGAATTATTGTTAATGGGAGGGAGAATCTGGTATTCTCCCTCTGTTGGTTGAAAATCACCATTCTGTGTTCCAAAGACGATTATCAAGTTCTTTTTTCATGTCATCCGTCAATTCTTCTCCTTGATATTTGATTTGATCTGTAAATCTGTTAAATACGTAGAATTTACAGTATTTATATCCGAAAGCTAATCCTTCGGAAAACAACCATCTCACTTCTCCGGAGCATTTTGAAATATAACCGTTACAAGAGAGAATACTAAAGAAGAGGTCCTCTCCGTATTTGGTAGAATCCGAAAAACATTCAAGAAACGGTCTGGTAAAGAATGCAAGTTGGGGTTCATCGGCGTTATCCGGATGAATCAATCCTATAGTCATGTCATCACCGCCATCTTCAAGAACAAATTCTTTTGTCAGGGAAACAATTATTCCCTTTTCCACCCTATACTTATAGATATAAACTGTATAGCCATCTCCCCAGTCGAAAGCATAGAAATCGTCACAATGTGAATCCATATCTGAATGGTCAGTATCAGAATGGTCCTGGTACAAAAGAGTATTTTTCTTAATTATCTGATCTATTGTATCCATAATATGATTCCAATTACTGACAAATTCTTCCACTACTTCACCCAGGCAACTATATTCTTTCCGGCCGGGGATAGGTAAACTACCAGTTTCGAAAATATTATTACTATTTAAATCCGAAGACGATTTGTTGTTTTCAAAGTATACTCTCAACATGATATTCTTTTTTTTATGTTATTTACTGCTATCCTTTTGTTTTCAAAGCTTTTACATTCTACACCAAGGATATTTTTAAGCATAGAAAGGGCTGTAATGGGAATTTTTAGTCTTTCCATTATCCTAAATTTTAATTAAAATTAAGCTGTAAGAAAGCAGGCAGGGCCCATGCCCGCTTCATTTCAGAGTATTATATGAATTATTTCATACCCGTTTCAGATTCTTCATTTCAGTCACATTGTCCGGTCTTGAAATTTCTGTACGGGTTGTTTTTCTGGAAGTTTTGGAATGATTTTTCAAACTGCTTCCTGACGAACACTTCCTTCTTCTTTCCGCAGCCGCGTTTGTATTCGGAAGGGGATTCCATTTCTACAAGCTCGTCACTGGCCAGTCCGCCGAGGAAGCTCTTGATGTATTCTGTCGCCTCCTTCTGGCTGAGTTCCTTGCAGGACTTTTCCCACTTGGCTATGATAAGCTCCGGAACGGTCTTGTTCTTCAACGCATTCTCATACTTTCCGATAAATTTGGTTATGGCCACACGATGGATATCAATGCCGAATTCGGACAATGAGAAGTCCAACTGGGGTTTCTCCTCACTCATGGCCTTGACAAGGGGACCTTTCCTGATAATTCCTTTCTTGAGTGTCACCAGTTCACAGGCGGCGGTGTAATTGTACCCTTTTGTTTCCAGATTTTGGATATACTTTAGGGCAGCTTTAGTCGGTTCATCCACATTGGCATTACTGATTACGCCGGTCATAAAATCGCTGTTGGACCATGTGAACACTTTCAAGTTGATGGCTTGCAGCATCTTGTCAAGTTTTACCCAGCTCAAAGGAAAATATGCGTACAGCCTTGGAGCTTTTTTGTCCGGGTTGTTTTTTCTAATTTTCCGGATAGCCGAATATCTTGTCTGTCCGTCAATGATAACAATGGTCATGCATAGTTTATCGTCAGGAATTGGATTGCCGTCAAAATCAGTAACCTTATACCCAAACCTGACTGCAACGGTGGCAGGAATCACAAGGCACATAATTTGTGCCCCGACTTCCAGTATTGTTTTTGCCATTGCATCAATTGATTTGTCTTTAGGCTTGCGGTTCATGTCCAGTCTTCCAATGATGATTTCTCCGGCCTCTTCCGCACCGAGCAGATCAATGAGGCAGCAGGATTTCGTGCCAAGCATCATAAGCATGGCAAACTGTTTGGGTGACAATACATCCGTTATCTGCCTTGTTTCCATTTTACAGAATTCCAGATCATCAGAAGACAATCCTCCTGAAATCTTTAACAGCTCTTTCTGAGCAACGTTTTCATAAACAGCATTCATAATTCTTTAATTTTTAATGTTAAACTTATTTTTCCGATTGTTCACACGCAGGATTTCCAGTACTCCGTACACGTCAAACAATACGTATTTTCCATTCTGACAGGTCGCTTCATCAAGCAGGCCGCTGGCTTTCCATCTGTTGACCATACTTGGTGAGACGCTGAGCACTTCGGCAAGGCCCTTGATTCCCGTTACAAATTTGGGGAATTCGGAATAATCACTTGTGGAGGACTCTCCCATTTCTTCCTTCATTTTACTTGTTCCTGCCGGTTGAGAGAAAGCAGGCAAATCACCATGCTTCATTGCGAATACCGTCTGGCTACGCAATCTTTCTGTTACTTTAATGATTTCCATAATTAAACAATTACTGTTATTTATTGTATTGTTTTGCAAATATATGGAGGCTATGTTAATTATGCAATATTATATAATGCATTTATTTACAAGTGATTGTATAAAGTGCTTAATGACATTACCTGACATTATCATGTACTCTATTTTTGTTTTTTACAATCATATAATGTCATATATTGTCTTATAGTTTCTTTTCATTTTTTTAGCTGCTCTTTGTAGGTTTTTCAATCGTTTTCGTATCCATTTCCATTCCTGGCAGTATTTTTTTTATTTTTCGATGGACATTATATAGGCTACGTTTACCGCCCCCTCCATTTCAGGTTAAACAAAAACGGTACCCGTAAGATTATCGGATACCGTCCATGCATATAAAATTAAGCAATTCCTTTTACATACTCAAAAAGTTGTTTCAGTTGTGTCGAGTTCATTTTTTCCATACTTTCTATAATTCCCGACTTGTATTGATGGCTGTTCCATTTCTCCATCTGCATCTTTTGGGTTTCATCGGCCACTTCGATATAAGGCTTCATGCTTTCGTAATCGGAATGACCAGTACAACTCATTACTACGCTAGCTGGAATACCAAGAGCAAGTGAGCAACATACAAAGGTTCTTCTTGCATCGTGACAGCTGATCTGTTCCCAGAATTTATAGGTATCCTCATGCCTGGTATTACCCTTGAAATAAACTTGAGATATTTCACGATCCAGTCCGGCAAGTTTGGCTGCTTCTTTCAAATAATCATTTAATTTTTGATTGCTTGGAACAGGGAATATGGCATTGCCTTTGTACCAAGAGTATTTATCAATGATCCGCTGTGCGTGTTCATTCAAAGCGATATGCAGTTTGTCATCGGTCTTTTCGGTACAGAAATCTAAGTACCCATCCACTAGGTTGACCGGTCTAAGTGCAGCCAAATCCGAATATCGTAAAGAAGTGAAGGCCATGAAGCAAAACATATCTCTCGCTTTTGATAGGTATTCTTTCTCCTTGGGAAATTCAAAGTGGAAGAAGTGCATCAGTTCCTTATATTTTAAAAAGGTGACGGCCTTCGGTATAACTTTTAGCTTAGGCTTGAATTCCAGTACGCCAGGTTGTATTACATATCCATTTCTGGAAATCCAATGGAGAAATGATTTTAGCATTTTAAATTGTTTTACAATGGTGCGATTACAATAATTGTTTTTGATGTACCAGTTCATTAGCTGAACCATTTTGTCCTTATTTAGTGTTTCTAGTTCTATTTTGGAATCACAACTAGTTAATTGCTGCCACATTTGTTCATATTTATATTGTGCATTTTGACTCCAATTACCTTCTTGTGGTCGAAGCAGCAAGAACTCGGTGAATATATCCTTCAACGTTTTCACCTTATCTTCATCCACCGTTTCTTGTTTTGCCCTACCCAATTTCTCATTCACCAGCTCTTTCAAGTCAGTTGTCGTTGGTATTTTGGAATGAAGGTCATATTTGGCAAACACTTCCTCGATACAAACCAGAAAACTACGGATTGCATTGTTAATCTCACGGGCATAAACAATCTTCCCACCGATTTTATGGGTAGTATTGCTTTTTACCAGTTGCTTGTCGCTGTCCCATTTTAAAGGATCAATAGTATAACCGACAGAAAAGCCAACCTCATTTTTCTTGCTGTTCCATCTTACCCGAATCATTACCTGCCCGTTCTTCATTACATAGGCTCTTGTGCTAAAATTTGTCTTTTTCATACGTTTTACTTAATTTTACCGCGAATCTAAAGGGAATATTTTAAAGGGAAAAGAGGCTGACATTACATGAATATACATGATAGTACAAACTAGTTTTCCTTGTTCTATCCACTTAATTTCAAAAGCGAAGATACGAAGACTAATCAGGGGGAGTAACACCCTTTAACTACTCCCCCGATTTCTAAGAGTATATGATATTAATTGAATTTATAAAGTTGATGAGATTTTATTATAATGTTGATTATTAGTGCTTTGTGGCTTCTTTAAAAATCAGATAATATCATTCAGAGACTCCCTCCAGCTCCACGGAAATAGTAAAAAGAAGTTTGTAAGTCCTTGAATTCCAGTAATTCAGGGGCTTTTCTTTTCTTCTACTCCCCCTACCTTTTATATTCATTTAGAAAATAGTTGTAGTAAATGTGCTACAATTCAAAATTAATATCTACTTTTGTCTGTTCAAAAATCAATAACTATTAGAAGTGGGGGCAACACTTTAAATTCTGCAACAGATTTATGAAAATTCACGAAGGAAAATGTACAGAGAAGATTTTGAAAGAACGTGAACGGATTGGTAGTCGGTTAGCCATTCTTCGCAAGAAGAGAAATATGACCCAAGAGGAATTGGCTAATCTTTGTGGTGTTAATCGTGTTAATATAGCCAAGATAGAGAAAGGGGCTTATAATGTGAGCATTGATATACTATCTAAGGTAACATCCGCTCTTGGTTTTGTGATAGATATAAAAGTGGATAGCTCTGTTTGTCCGACTCATTTCTCTCAACGTAAACCTGTAAAGCTGGTAATAGGGGAAGATTATTATGTCAGTTTTGGCAATAACGAAGCCCATAGATGTAAGCTGGTGGATATTCCGGAGATGTACCAAGGTCAAAGAATTAAAATCGAAACTCCGACCCCGAGAGGGTCTATCACCCACATATTATTTGCCGATGAAATAGGAACGACACCTGACGAGGCTGTAATGAACCAAGTAACGATGTAAAAACATTAAAAGGGAGGAAGTGCAAGTTCCCCTTTTATTGAAATCACCTTCGCTACAACCATCTGCAGCGAGGGTGATTTTTTAGTTTATGAGGGTTTCTACACACCCTCTTTCATCAGGGCTATTCAGAAATTTAATGGTTTCTTCTGAATATATAATCTTAAATTGATGGTTCGGAATCAATTCTAAAGCTGGGAAATCAGTAGTGATTAACAGTTTTAGTCCCTTTCTTTAATATGTAAAAGCAACTTGTACAAAAGAAGTTTCTTATGTACGGGATAGCAGCAATAACTCCGTTGAGCCTTCGTGGGGACAAGCCGAATTTGATTTTATAATGTGGGTTTATAAGGTACAGTCTCCGGTCAATGATTTGATAGTTGGCTTGCCGGGCGATGCGATTGAACAGTTCGATGGTGCATCCGGTGCTCTTTATATCCAGTAGCTCCATGATTACGCGTTCCTGCTCACCGCATAGTCTTAATATCCATCTGTATAAAGTGCGGGGAAGGAGGTGGAGAAAAGGGAAATGTGAAACAATGTGGCTGTGTGCTATCTGCTGGTGGCCTCCGAATGGCATTTGCCAGGCGGGAAACCCTACAAATACAGCTCCGTCGGCAGACAAATGTTCTTGTAGGCCGGAGAAGAACCGTTCTTTGTCTCTGATATGCTCTATCACATCGTGTAGAAGAATCAGGGGAAAATTCGTAGCCTTGTCCTTGAGCTGGAAAATGTCGGTGGCAATGAACTGTCCCTGCTGATGCCTTTGGGCGAAGAAGGTTCTGGCTTGTTCTATTCGCGTGGCATCAATGTCTACGCCCATCACCCGGCAACCGGCTTCGGCAAAGGGGAGCAGATTGCCTCCCTCTCCACAGCCCACTTCCAGCACTTTATCGGGGATGTGTCCGATGACTTCCTTTATGTAGGGGATATAATAGTTCTTGCTGGTCTGTGACTGTTCATCAAAGTAGCTTTCCCGGTCGGTATGTCGTTTCTGCATGTTCTTTGTTCCTTCTTGAGTTTGATTATCCATATAAATAGATAATCAGTCGGGTAAAAGACTGCGTGGCGCATCGTTTTTTTACCAGGAAATGCGGAGGCCTACCGGGAGGGTGAATATGAACGGGTGTTCCTTTCGGATGGTGCGCAGTTGGCTGCCGTCGGGGATATAATAGTTTACAGTCGGCTCCAGATAGATGCCTGCCTGGGGTGTGAGGCGATATTGTATGCCTATACTTGTGTTGACCGACCACTGCCAGGGAGCACTTACCGGCTGGCTGTCGAGCTTGTGTGGAATACTGTCTGTGACATGGAAGCTTTGGAGTGTCCCTTTTATGGGGATATCCACCTGCATGCCTGCCGTGGCATAACTGGAGAAACGTTTGTAATGCCAGAAACAGTAGGAAAGCCGGAGAGGAATGCCGATATAATGCAACTTCTGGTTGTCTTGAATGCGGAATGCTTCGCCGGTAGTGAACTCCGACCTGAGAAGCGTATATTGCAATCCGGTTTCCAGACTCCAACGCTCATTCAATTTCTTGCTGAGAGAGAGTCCCACAACGATGGGGGCATGATGTTGCTGGTTCTCAACAATCCTGCCGCTGTTATTCTGGGCAATCTGCATGAGTCCGATGGAATCTTTTCCCAGAGTACCCTGCTGATAGCGGGTGTGCAGATAAGAATAATACTCTTCCCACGTGCTGACTTGTTGAGGGAAGTCACTTGAAATGCCGTCGGTATGTGGAGTGGCAATCAGCTTATATAAGTTCTGTGCCAGTTGCGGTCCGAGTGAACCTGCCAGCATCAACTTCCATTTTCCGGATTTCTTCTTGCGGGTTGGCGGCATCAGGGAAGGGGAGAAGACGAAAGCCATCTGTCGGTTGGTGATGGTCTGTCCGGTGAATGGAGAAGGTATGGGATATTTGTGGATACTATCTTTCATTGTGGGTATGGCAAGGGGCCATTCTGTGGAAACTGGAACGGGAGGGATGATTCGTTCCCTTTTGTTCAGATTTTCTTTGGTATAGCATTGTTCGTCGGTTCGGGGAGTATCGGTTTTCTTTGTTTGTTGCGTACTCCCGGCTTGCCTGGAAGAAACTTTGGACAAACGGTTTTCCCTGATACTCTTTTTCTCTCTGTACAGATAGTCATACAGCGTTGGAAAGAGAAGCAATACTGTCAAAACAATGAATACACGGTATCCTGCCAGCATCTTTTTAAGTAAAATTTTCGCCCGGAACAATTGGGAGGAAGAGGAGTGTGGCGCTATACCCAGTAAATCTCCGATTTCTTTGTGGGACAATCCTTCCAGTACTGCCAGTTTAAATACCTTGCAGTAGCCCTCCGGAAGGCTCTCCACTATATCCAGCATCTTATCGTACGAAATGAAATCCGGACAAAAAGGATTTTCAGCAGGCTCTTCCTCTTCCGGAATATCTGTCAATGGGATGGTGGGGTTGGCATTGGCATGGTTGAGGTATTGCAGTGCCAGGTTTCTCATAATCTTTTTCATCCAGTATTCCAGTTTCTCCGGGTTGCGCAGCGAATGAATGGAAGTGAATATGATGACAAAACCGTCGTGAAGAAGATCTTGGGCTATCGTTGGGTCGGGAATATAGCGTAGGCATACTTTCAGCATTTTCTCTGAATAGTTTTCGTAGAGCAGGCTCAAGGCCTGCCCGTTTCCCTTCTGGCATAAAGTGACAAGAGCTTTTGTATCCATGTGTTTGTCTCAATGTTATTTCTTAAGGATAGAGAAGAACATGAATGACTGCATGGATTTTTATTTTTTAACTAAGCCTCCCGGTTGACTTCTGCTGCACAGTCCGGACAAATGCCTTTCAGTACATAGTTGATGCTGTTCAGTGTAAATCCTTGAGGCAGCTTCACCACCGGAGTGGGAATGTTGGTGAAGCAGAAGGTTTTGTTGCATTTCTCGCAATGGAAATGGGTGTGCAGGTCGCTTACGTCGCAAGAGCAACTGTCGCTGCACACGGCATACTTGAAGGAACCCGTCCCGTCATCTATACTGTGTATCAGATGATGGGAGAGGAATAGGGTAAGGGTACGGAAGATGGTGGATTTGTCCACCGTATCCAGCATGGTTTCAAGGTCGAGCAATGAGACGGAACGGCCTGCCTGCATCATGGTGCGCAATACCAGGATGCGGATGGCAGTGGGCTGTATGTCCCTTTTGGCCAATAGGTCCAAATATTTCTTTTCTTCCATTTTTTCTATTTAATAAGTTTCTGTATGCGTATGGCGTTCACTATCGCAATGAGGGCGACGCCTACGTCGGCAAAGACAGCTTCCCAAAGTGTGGCGATTCCACCGGCACCGAGGATGAGGACAAGCAGCTTCACTCCGAAAGCCAGCGAGATGTTCTGCCAGACAATCCGGCGGGTTTGCCTGCCCGCATGAATGGCGGTGGCCACTCTCGAAGGCTGGTCTGTCTGTATCACTACATCGGCGGTTTCGATGGCGGCATCGCTGCCAAGTCCGCCCATGGCGATGCCCACATGGCTAAGGGCAAGAACCGGGGCATCATTGATGCCGTCGCCCACAAAGGCTATTCGGTTGGCAGGGTTGCTGCGGAGTGCCTCGATGTGCTTCACCTTTCCGTCCGGCAGCAGGTCTCCGTATGCCTGGGTGATGCCTAGCTTTTCTGCAAAGTTAGTAACAATGGCTTGTTTGTCTCCCGATAATATCTGAATATTATTGATATTTAAAGCTTTTAATTCTTTGACGGCGTTGACGGCATCTTCCTTTAATGTGTCTGATAGCAACAGATAACCGGCATATTTTGTTCCGATGGCGCAGGCCACAATCGTATCGACAATTGATGACAATTCATCGGGATATTCTATCCCGAACTTAGTCAGCAGGCGGGTGTTGCCCACCAGGACACGCGTTCCATCCATAGTGGCTTGCAGTCCGTGGCCGGCAATCTCCGTAACGTCCGTTGTGGCAATCAGCTCTATATCTCTTTGTTTGGCATAGCTTATGATGGCTTTGGCTATGGGGTGCGTACTGTTTCGCTCTGCCGAGGCGGCAAGCTGTATCAACTTCTCTTCCGTAACTCCCGGTTGTGCCTGGCAGGATTGTACATCGAAGGTGCCTTTGGTCAGCGTACCCGTCTTGTCGAATACCACCGTGTTGACTTGGGTGATGGCATCAAGGTAGTTGCCACCTTTGAAGAGGACACCCAGGCGGGAGGCGGCGCCGATTCCTCCGAAGTAGCCTAACGGAATGCTTACGACAAGGGCGCACGGGCAGGAGATAACCAGAAAGACCAATGCCCTGTATAGCCAGTCATTGAAGATGAACGAGAATTGTGCATCTGCCAGCGAATAGAGGAAGGGGAGCAGTACAATCAATGCCGCCAGTCCGGTGACGGCGGGCGTATAGATACGGGCAAACTTACGGATGAAAAGTTCTGCCGGCGCTTTGCGCTCGGAGGCATTCTGCACCAGTTCCAATATACGGGAAAGAGCACTTTTCTCGAAGGGTTTGGTGACTTGGATGCGTACGACTTTGTCGGTCGCAATCATTCCGGCAAGCACTTCCCCGCCCTGGCGGATGTTGCGGGGAACACTTTCTCCCGTCAGTGCGGAGGTGTTGAAGGCGGCAACTTCGTCCAGCATCGTTCCGTCCAGGGGGACGCGCTCTCCGGCTTTTACTTCGATGGTTTCGCCTACCTGCACACGTTGGGGAGCTTCGACAAGTGTACTGCCGTTTCTGATGACCGTTGCCGTTTCGGGACGTACGTCGAGCAGGGCGCTGATGTTACGCTTGGCTTTGTCTACGGCTTTGTCCTGAAAGAGCTCTCCCAAGGAGTAGAAGAGCATGACGGCAACGCCTTCGGGATATTCGCCTATATAGAAGGCGCCGAGGGTGGCGATGGACATAAGGGTGAATTCGCTGAACACGTCCTTTTGCAGGATGCTTTCCCAGGCTTCCCTCATCACCGGGAGGCCTACGGGGAGATAGGCAAGCAAGTACCATATAAAAGGTACATACTCTCCCTTGAAGAAGGTGGCGTCAGTAGCATTCAGGATGAGCCCTCCGAAGAGCAATAGGGCGGAGAGGATGATTCTCCAATAATCTTTCAGCAGACTGTTTCTTTTTTCTTGTATCGCTGTATGTCCGTGTGTGCAGCAGCATTTGCAACTCATATTGTTTCCTCCTATTTTCTATTTTCTGCAGCAAAGGTAGCGGAAAGGAGATGCAACTTGGTTGCAAAGTGAAAATTCCCGGACTGTCCGGGCTGTCTTAGATTTCCAGCATCCGCTTCTCCCGTTCCAGGTCTTTCTCGTTCAGCAGGGGAGAGGGGACGGAGCAGGTTTTGATGAAGTCGCCCGGCTGGCAGGTGTAGTTGTAGTAGGGGCGTTGCTCGTCGGTCAGCTGGTCTTGGGGGATGAGCTGGCCTTTCAGTTCCAGGAAGTCGTCCATGGAGGTGCTGTCCGAGTGTTTGATGAAGAGGATGCGGCGGGCTATGGGGTTGCGGTTGTAGTCCAGACAGAGGTAGAGCCCTTTGAGCAGGTGGGGAAAGTCGTACATGGGCAGTTGCAGGTAGATGGTGGACAAGGCCAGTTGGGGCGCCTCGCGTTCGTTGAAGAAGATATAGGCATTCTGGTGGTTGTTGAAGACAGCAGTGCCGAAGTGGGTGGTGTTGTAGGCGCTCATGTGCACCACTTTGACGTGGTCGTTGCTGTCGGCAGGGGTTATCAGGTAAGGCTCTACCTTTAAGGCATTGGAGGAGGAAGAGAGGCTGTAACTGATGTAGATGCCGCTGTAATTGTACACTTCCTGCGCCGAGTGGAGCATCTCATGAAGTTTATTAATAATGGAAATTCATTTTTGCTGTCAGCACCCGCCTCTATCTTTGCCGCCGAAATCAAGAACGAACTTAAACGACACACTATGTTCAACGGTGAGAAAAAACAGATAATACAGAGCAAGAGACTGGCTGATGCCTTGTTCATCCTTTGGGCGGGTGGAGCGGCTTTGCTCTCCTATTCACTGGTCTATGCGCTGCGCAAGCCGTTTACGGCTGCGGGCTTCGACGGGCTCGACTTCTTCGGGATGGATTACAAGACGGCAACCAGCATCGTGCAGATTTCCGGCTATTTTATTTCCAAGCTGATTGGCATCAAGGTAATTTCGGAACTGAAGAAGGAGAACCGTCTGAAGTTCATCATCCTCTCGGTGGCGGTGGCCGAGCTTTCGCTGGTGCTGTTCGGAGCGTTGCCCCGGCCGCTGAATGTCTTTGCGCTGTTCTTCAACGGGCTTTCGTTGGGATGCATGTGGGGAGTGATTTTCAGTTTCCTCGAGGGGCGGCGGGTGACGGACCTGCTGGCGAGCCTAATGGGGCTGAGCATTGCCATCAGTTCGGGCACGGCAAAGTCCGTCGGGCTGTTTGTGATGGAGCATCTCCACATCAGTGAGTTCTGGATGCCTGCCTTTATCGGTGCCTTTGCCTTCCCGCTGCTGTCGTTGCTGGGCTGGCTGATGACGAGAATGCCGCAACCTACCGCGGCAGACCGGGCACTGCGCTCGGAACGGGTGACGCTGGACGGCAGGGCGCGTGCGGACCTCTTCAAGAGCTTCATGCCGGTATTGCTGATGCTGTTTGCGGCAAACTTGTTCATCACCGTCTTGCAGGACATCAAGGAGGACTTCCTGGTGAAGATTCTGGATGTGGAGGCGGCGGGGCTGTCGTCGTGGGCATTTGCCAAGGTAGATGCGGTGGTGACACTGATTATCTTGTTGCTTTTCGGGCTGATGTCCGCGGTGAGGAGTAATATAAAGGTGCTGTGCCTGCTGCTGGTGCTTGTGACGTGCGGCACAGCGACCTTGGGATTCGTGGCCTTCAATTACGATGGGTTGCAACTGCCACCCATGACGTGGCTGTTCCTCCAGAGTTTGTCGCTCTATACTGTTTACCTCAGCTTCCAGACGTTGTTCTTCGAGCGTTTCATCGCCTGCTTCCGCATCAAGGGGAATGTGGGGTTCTTTATCGTCACACTCGATTTTATCGGGTATACCGGTACGGTGGTGGTATTGGTATTCAAAGAATTCTTCAATCCGGACATCAACTGGCTGGATTTCTATAACCTGATGTCGGGCTATGTCGGCATTGTGTGCAGCGTGGCTTTCCTATGCTCGGCTGTCTACCTGGTGCAGCGCTATCGCAAGGAGAATGCTTCGGGACCGTTGGACTCTTCCCTTTTCCGTTTGCGCCGTTGGTCCCGGCCGGGCAATTCCTTGCTTCTTGAGACTGAATAATAATAATATATCGTATGAAAAGAATTGAATGTATCATTATGGACTGGGCAGGAACTGCCGTCGATTACGGTTGTTTTGCTCCCGTCGCCGCCTTTGTCGAGAGCTTTCGGGCCATCGGCGTTCCCGTCACTGCTGCCGAAACACGTGCGCACATGGGGCTGACCAAAGTAGAAGAAATCCGTGCACTGTTCAATATAGAACGTGTCCGGACGGAATTTGAACGGAAATTCAGCCGTCCCGCCGGTGAGGAAGACGTGCAGGCACGTTATGCCGAATTCCAACGGGTGTTGTTTGCCTCGCTCGAAGATTATACCGACCCTATTCCCGGTGTGGTGGAAACGATTTCCGCACTGCGTGCGCAAGGTATCCGCATTGGCTCCACCACCGGCTATACCCGCTCTATGATGGATGTTGTGCTGCCTGCCGCCACAGCCAAAGGCTATGCGGTAGATAATTGCGTCACTCCCGACGGGTTGCCTGCAGGCCGTCCTGCTCCCTACATGATATATAAGAATATGGCAGACCTCGCCATCCCCTCCGTAGATTGTGTGTTGAAGTATGGCGATACCATCGCCGACATCAAGGAGGGTATCAATGCCAAAGCATGGACCGTCGGCGTAGTCCTCGGCAGTAACGAACTGGGACTGACACAAGAGGAAGTCTCCTCCTTGCCTGCCGATGAGCTCGAAGCCCGTAAGGCCGATGTCCGCCGCCGCATGCTTGCCGCCGGTGCCCACTATGTGGTCGATACCATTGCCGAGCTCCCCGCAGTCATCGCCGAGATAAACCGTAAACTTGAGATTCTGTAACCCTTATAAACGTATAAACTTAAAAACTCAATGCATATGAAACCCTACATTCTCCTTACCCCCGGCCCCCTTACCACCTCACAAACCGTCAAGGAAGCCATGCTGACCGACTGGTGTACTTGGGACGAAGCCTACAACCTCCACATTGTGGAAGAAATCCGCAAGTCCCTCGTCTCCCTCGCCACCCAGCATACCGGCGACTATACTTCCATCCTCCTGCAAGGTAGCGGCACGTACTGTGTGGAAGCCGTCATCGGTAGCGTCATCAAGCCTGGCGACAAACTTCTCATACTGAGCAACGGCGCCTACGGCGACCGCATGGGCAACATCGCCGAGTATCACGGCATCTCGTACGACATGCTTGCTTTTGACGAAACAGAGCAAGTCTCCGTCAGCTACGTCGACGACTATCTTTCGCACAATGCCGAAATCACCCACGTTGCCGTGGTGCATTGCGAAACCACTACCGGCGTGTTCAATCCCCTCAAGGAGATAGCCCACCTCGTCAAGATGCACGGCAAGAAACTGATTGTAGACGCCATGAGCAGCTTCGGCGGTGTTCCCCTCGATGTACACGAACTGGGCATAGACTTCCTCATCAGCAGTGCCAACAAGTGCATCCAGGGCGTTCCGGGGTTTGGCTTCATCATCGCCCGCCGTTCCGAGCTGTTGCACTGCAAGGGCGTCTCCAAGTCACTCTCTCTCAACATTTATGACCAATGGGAAGCCATGGAGAAAGGACATGGCAAATGGCGTTTTACTTCTCCTACACACGTGGTCCGCGCCTTCAAGCAAGCCATGGACGAACTGGCAGAGGAGGGCGGTGTGGAGGCCCGTCACAACAGATATTGCGAGAACCACCGCGTGCTGGTGGACGGCATGCGTTCCCTCGGTTTCCAAACGTTGCTGCCGGACGAGATTCAATCGCCCGTTATTACTTCTTTCCTCTATCCTTATGCCGATTTCAATTTCAAAGCTTTCTACACACAACTGAAAGAGCGTGGATTTGTCATCTATCCGGGAAAGATTTCGCAAGCCGACACTTTCCGTATCGGCAATATCGGAGATGTTCATCCCGAAGATTTCCGGCAGCTGATAGAGATAATTCGCGAGTGTAAATACTAAGCTCCGAATCTGCATAGATTTAATCGTTCCATCGTGGAGGAAAAATCGTTCCACCATGGTGGAACGATTTTTTCCTAGTGGTGGAATAATATTTTCCCCATGATGGAATGATTTGTCCTTCGCCTTCCTTCTTCTTAAGCTTCCCTATTAAATTTGACCTTCGTCAAGTCTGTAAACGCTATCTTTTCGTATTTTTGCACCCAATTTCGGAGGTATCAGATTTATGGCAACATCCAGAGAAATGACGGAAGGACGGGCTCTTCCGTTGATTTTCAACTTTACTTTGCCTTTACTGCTCGGCAATCTGCTGCAACAGACCTATTCATTGGTAGATGCAGCTATCGTGGGGCGCTTTCTGGGTATCAACGCCTTGGCTTCAGTCGGGGCAAGCACTTCGGTCGTTTTTCTTATTCTGGGATTCTGCAATGGCTGTTGCGGAGGTTTCGGCATTCCCGTGGCGCAAAAGTTCGGTGCGCGGGATTATGTCACGATGCGCCGTTATGTGGCTGTCAGCCTGCAGCTGGCTGCGGTGATGTCTGTTGTCATTGCCGTGGTTACCAGCATTTACTGTGCAGATATTCTGCACATGATGAGTACGCCGGAGAACATATTCACGGGAGCCTATTATTACCTGCTTGTCACGTTTATCGGGGTTCCCTTTACTTTCTTCTATAATCTGCTGTCCAGTATTATCCGTGCATTGGGTGACAGCAAGACGCCGTTTTGGTTTCTACTTCTCTCTACGGTATTGAATATCCTGCTCGATTTGTTCTACATTCTGGTACTGGGTTGGGGAGTGGCAGGAGCTGCCATCGCTACCGTATTTTCACAAGGCGTCTCGGCCATATTGTGCTACATCTATATGATGCGTCGTTTCGACATTCTGAAGACAACGCCTGCCGAGCGGAAATTCGACGGTGCTTTGGCACGCACACTGATGTACATCGGCGTACCCATGGGACTGCAATTTTCCATTACTGCCATTGGCAGCATTATGCTGCAAAGCGCCAATAATGCTTTGGGTACGGCTTGTGTGGCTGCATTCACGGCAGCCATGCGTATCAAGATGTTTTTCATGTGTCCTTTCGAGAGTCTGGGCATGGCAATGGCCACCTATAGCGGGCAAAACTACGGTGCGGGCAAGCCGGAACGTATCTGGATGGGAGTCAAGGCAAGCGCCCTGATGATGATTGTTTATTGGGCGTTCACTTTCTGTGTACTGATGTTCGGTGCCAGGACTTTTGCCCTGCTCTTTGTAGATGCCTCTGAGTTGGAGATTTTAAAGAATACGGAGTTGTTCCTGCACATTTCCGTTTCCTTTTTTCCGGTTTTGGGACTGCTCTGCATCCTGCGATACACTATCCAGGGGGTGGGATATACCAATCTTGCCATGCTTTCCGGTGTCTCGGAAATGATTGCCCGGATACTGGTCAGCCTGCTGGCTGTTCCGGCTTTCGGCTATCTGGCCGTGTGTTTTGGTGACCCTACTGCATGGATTTTTGCAGATGCCTTTTTAATACCAGCCTTCATTTATGTCTATCGGCGGATACTTCGGATGAAGAAAAATTAGTGTATCTTTGTATCGGGGAGTTGAAAGAAGAATGACCGGACGAAAAATTATACACATCGATATGGACGCATTCTACGCCTCCGTAGAACAGCGTGATAATCCTGCATTGCGGGGCAAGCCCATTGCCGTGGGCCATGCGGAGGAACGGGGAGTGGTGGCGGCAGCCAGTTACGAGGCACGGCGTTTCGGGGTGCGTTCTGCCATGTCGTCACTGAAGGCAAAGCGGCTGTGCCCCCAACTTATTTTTATCCCGGGACGGATGGAAGTCTACAAATCCGTTTCCCGCCAGATACACGAAATCTTTCATGAATATACGGATGTCATCGAGCCCATTTCGCTGGACGAGGCTTTTCTGGATGTGACGGAGAATAAACCGGGCATTCCATTGGCTGTAGACATCGCGAAGGAGATAAAGCGGAAGGTGCGGGAGAGGTTGAATCTGGTGGCTTCTGCCGGCATATCCTATAATAAGTTTCTTGCCAAGATAGCCTCGGACTACCGCAAGCCGGACGGGCTTTGCACCATACATCCTGCCCAGGCACTGGACTTTGTTGCCCGGCTGCCCATTGAAAGTTTCTGGGGAGTGGGACCGGTAACGGCGAAGAAGATGCACACTTTGGGGATTCACAACGGGGAACAGCTGCGTATGCAGTCTTTGGAGATGCTGACCCGCGAATTTGGCAAAGTGGGGACAGTCTATTATGATTTTGCCCGTGGCATCGATATCCGTCCGGTAGAGGCTGTCCGCATCCGCAAGTCTGTGGGTTGCGAACATACGTTGGAGAAGGACATCAGCAAGCGTTCATCCGTCATTATAGAGCTGTACCATGCGGCAGTGGAGCTGGTGGGGCGACTGGAGCACGCCAATTTCCGCGGGAATACGCTGACGCTGAAAATCAAGTTTCATGATTTTAGCCAGATTACCCGCAGTATGACCCAAACAAAGGAGCTGGTTGCCCTTGACGTGATTCTGCCTTTGGCAAAGCAATTGCTGCAGGAAGTGGATTATGAACATCATCCTATCCGTTTGATTGGGCTTTCCGTTTCCAACCCCCGTGAAGAGGGGGAGGAGAAAGGAGTCTGGGAACAGCTGAGTTTTGAATTTAGTGACTGGGAGACGGAACATTCAAATAAATAATGCTATATTTGTGTTCAGTATCAAAAAAAGGAAAGCTATGGGCTGTTTTATGAATATTTTGTGGTTGATGTTTGGAGGTATCATCACTGCTGTGGAGTATCTTATTGCAAGTTTATTGATGATGTTCACCATTATTGGCATCCCTTTTGGCATGCAGACCTTGAAAATGGCAAGCCTTGCCTTGTGGCCTTTCGGCAAAGAGGTTCGTAGCGGGGAACGTTCCAACGGTTGCCTCTATGTGCTGATGAATATTCTTTGGATATTCTTGGGCGGCATTTGGATTTGCCTTTCGCACTTGGGGTTTGGGTTATTGCTGTGCATCACCATTATAGGCATTCCTTTCGGTATCCAACACTTTAAGCTGGCAGGGCTGGCATTGACTCCTTTCGGGAAGGATATTGTTGCGGCTTGAGCGATTGTGCTGTATCGTTTTTTATAAATATATGTAAGTATAATTGATGGTAGAGGATGAATGGCGCTTTAATCTTATTGTAATGTGCTTCTGCTTGCATGCTAAATGTTTAGCTTTGTGTTTAGCATCCGATTATGGTTCTATTTTTTGTTTTTATTTGAATTATATATAATAATAATTTTATTTTTAAAAGTGAAATGTTATATTTGTGATTATCCTCACCTATAACACTTCACATATATGCGAAAAACACACCTTTACACGCTACTATGCGTCCTATGTTTTCCATCTTTGGTTTGTGCACAACAAGCCGTTTTTGATGAATTCAGAAAAGCGGCAGGAGATTATGCTGCTCTTTACTCCGGTAAGGCAGAGGAAAATTATAACCAGCAGAAGTATCTTAACCATCCCTATTGGAATACGGATGAATTTCGCGAGGGGGCTGTCTGTTATGGCAGATGGCTTTACTCGGATTTGCAGCTCCGTTATGATACCTATAAAAAGAGTCTGATTGTGGTTACTCCGGAGAAACGGATAACCTTGCAGGTAGATATGCGGAAAGTGGATTATTTTGTCATAGAAGGACAGAAGTTTGTACCGCAGGGTGACTGTTTCGCTGCGTTGCTATATGATAGTCCGCAAATGTGCCTGACACAGTATATCGTATCCACAATGGAGTCTCAGGTGAAGAAAAACGATCTTTATTACAGCCGGTTCAAGAAAAAGAGCTATTTCAGTCTTCGCAGTGGCGGAACCGATTATGTGATAACTTCCCGTTCGGGTTTCTTGAAACTTTTTCCTACATACAAGAAGCAGTTGAAGGCTTATTGCCGGAAAGAGCGGCTGGACTTCAAGGAAGATGGCGGTGTCCGGGCAATGACCCGGTTAACGGAATATATTGATTCCTTAATTCATGGAAAATAATATGAAAGCACATAATCTTAAATATACAGTAGCCTTTTTCCTCCTATTGTCGCCTTTCGGCATGTTTGCACAGCAACAGATGGCTATGGACAGCATTTCCATATTCGAATTGATGGATGCAGTAGAAAAGGGCACGTCTTGCCGTGTTTATACAACGATAACGGTTCCTTTTAAAGTGAAGCGGGCAGAGGTGAAGAACCCCACTGCCGAGTACTTGAGAGAGGCTTTGGCAGCTACTATCTATAAGGTGACGGTTTATGGTGACAGAATATTTGTCTTGCCGGAGGTTTTTCTGGCCACCTCGCTGCCACCGGTATTGATGGGGGAAAAGTTGGAGACGGATGAGGAACTATTGCCTTCATACATTCCTATTGTGAAGTCTTCTTCAGAAAACAAGGTCTATGAGATAGGAAACAAGTACAAGCCTGCCCCCGGAGATATGATAACTTTGACCGGAAGAGTTTCTGACTTTAAGACCGGCCAGAATCTGGATGGTATCGACATCATTCATCGAGAGCCGTGGGTAGCTACGACGACCAACCGTCAGGGGGAATTTACCATTGACCTGCCTGCAGGCTATAATATTCTTGAAATCAGTGGGATGAATATCAAAGTGACCCATCGGCAATTTATGCTTTATGGTGAAGGCATTGTCCATATCGAGTTGGAAGAGGAAGACCATATGCTGGATGAGGTGCTTATTGTTTCGGGGCGTATACAGAACGTGAAAAGTGTGCAGTTGGGAATGGAGAAGCTGCAGCCTGCCCTGCTGAAAAACATTCCTACGGCTATGGGTGAGGTGGATGTGCTGAAGATGATACAGACACTTCCCGGCATCAAGACAGTGGGGGAGGCATCCAGCGGATACAATGTGCGTGGGAGTGCCGCTGACCAGAACCTGCTTCTTTTCAATAACGGAACGATTTATAACCCCAATCATCTTTTCGGTTTTTTCACGGCTTTTAATTCGGACATGATAAAGGATGCGGAACTTTATAAGAGCAGTATCCCCAGCCAGTATGGCGGGCGTATCGCTTCCGTACTGAACATCACCAGCAAGGAGGCGAACAAGGAAAAGTTTACTGGTTCTGCAGGTATCGGGCTTGTGACCAGTAAGTTGAATCTCGAGATTCCCATCATTAAGGAAAAGACTTCCCTTCTGCTGAGTGGACGTACGACCTATTCGGACTGGATAATGAAGACATTGCCCAACAAAAGCGGGTATCGTGATGGGAAAGCCGGTTTCTATGATTTGGGGACTGTCTTCTCGCATACGCTGAACGAGCGCAACAAGCTGAATGTCTATGGCTATTATAGTCACGACCGTTTTGCCTTTAATGACAATGAGAAGTATGCCTACAACAATATGAATTTCTCGGCAAACTGGAGGACTGTCTTTGCAGAAAAGCTGACCGGAAACTTCTCTTTCGGTTATGACCACTACGATTACCGAAATGATGAAACGGTGGAGGAAGCGTCTGCCGCACGGCTGTCTTTTGCCATTAACCAATGGTTTGGAAAAGCGGACTTTCTTTATCAAGCCGGCAATAGCCATGCGGTGAACTTCGGTTTGATGAGCCAGCTGTATAATGTGAATTCCGGGACCTACGAGCCGGTGGGGCCTAATTCGCTGGTAAGATATGATGAACTGCAAAAGGATAAAGCACTGGAAAGTGCCGTTTATATAGGGGATGAATGGGATATAACTTCCAGGCTCTCCATCAATGCGGGTATACGCTATTCCATGCTCAATGCTTTGGGACCGCGCACTTACTATACATATCAGGAAGGTATACTGCCCTCCATGTCTTCGGTGGCGGATTCTATCACGGCGGGGAATGGAAAGGTCATCAAGCCCTATCACGGACCGGAATTCAGAGTGTCGGCACGTTATGCCTTTACAGATGATTTTTCCGTAAAGGCCGGTTTCAATACGATGAGGCAGTATATCCATAAGGTATCGAATACTGCCGTTATGTCTCCTACAGATACCTGGAAGCTGAGCGACCCCAATATCAAGCCTCAACGTGGCTGGCAGGTGGCGGCAGGCGCCTACTATAATACGCCGGGGCAACTTCTGGAATTATCTGTAGAAGGATATTACAAAAAGCTGATTGATTATCTGGATTATCGCAGTTCCGCCCAAATCCTGATGAACCACCATCTGGAGACGGATGTCATCAATACGGAGGGATATGCTTACGGCGTGGAATTCCAGGTGAAAAAACCGGCTGGAAAACTGAACGGGTGGATGAGCTATACTTATTCGCGCACTTTCTTGCGTCAGAATGATCCGCGCATAGCCCGTCCCATCAATGGTGGAGAATGGTATCCGACCGAGTATGACAAGCCGCATGACTTCAAGCTTGTAGGCAATTACAAGTTTACCCGCCGTTACAGCATGTCTTTCAATATGGATTACAGTACGGGCCGTCCCACCACAATTCCTGCCGGGCAATACTACGACCAGGGTTTGAAGAAAATGCAGGTTTACTATACCGACCGTAACAGTTATCGTGTTCCCGACTATTTCCGTATGGATTTGTCGTTCAATATTGAACCCAGTCACCACCTGACATTGTTGACCCACAGTTCCCTTTCTTTCGGTATCTATAACCTGACCGGAAGGAAGAATGTGTACTCTGTCTATTTTGTGTCCGAGGAGGGTAGGATTCAAGGATACAAGATGTCCATATTCGGTGCTCCCATTCCTTTTGTTACTTATAATATTAAATTCTGAAAGGGTATGAAGAATAAAGTATATTGGGTGATATGTATATGTCCGTTATGGTTGTTCCTTAGTAATTGTGTGGATAAGTTCAATGCCCACTTGCCGGAAAGTAGTATCGGCCTTCTCATAGTTGAAGGTAGTATAATATCGGATAGTGCTGTCGTGTTTTCTTTGAGCCGTTCCTTTTCCTTGGATGTGGAAGGGGTTCCTCCTGATTTCAATAAGGTGGATGCTGAAGTTTGTGTAACCGGTGAGGATGGCTCCAGTTTTAGGGGTGTTGCGTTGGGTAATGGAAAGTACCGGGTTGCTGTCGGAACATTGCATAGGGATGTCCGCTATAGCTTGAAGATTGTCTATGAGGGAGATATCTATACTTCCGAACCTCAATATCCGATAGGAACGGAAAGCATAGACGATGTCACCTACGAACAGCAAGGGGAGTATGGTGATGTCAGTATCCGTTTCTCTATGCAAAGCAAAGATGCTGCATGTTATTCTTGGAGTTATGAAGAAGATTGGGAGGTGAGGGCCGTATACAATCCTATGTGTGCTTATGACCCCGAAACAGATAAGATCGTTGATTATGATGCTAGACCATACTCACGCGGATGGTGTCATAGTGAATCGTCCGAGATAATAATAGGTAATATGGAAATAAACAAGGATAATCGTGTAAAGGATAAGTGTCTCTATTCCATTGAAGCAGACGATATTCGTTTTTCTTGCTATTACAGTACTATAGTGAAACAACGTAAGATTTCGAAGGGTGAATATGAATATTATCAGGAGAAAATAAAGCTTAATGAGGAGATGGGCGGGTTGTTTGTTCCCCAGCCTTCGGAATTGCCGTCGAACATTAGATGTGAAAGCTCAAATAAACAGGCCATTGGATATGTTGGTGTCAGTTTGAATGTGGCGGAATATCGCATTTTCATTTCTACAGATGATATACAATATAGGCTTCCTGAGGGGTATTGTCAGGGAGCGAAAGGGCTGAAAGAAGAGTATACATTTTTAGATTTATACTTGATGGGGTATACCATTGCATATCCGGACCCGGACCCACGTACGGGATTCAAAGGTTATGCATGGGTTTCCGGAGGTTGTACAGACGTACGCTATTTAGGTGCCAGCTTGGAAAAGCCTTCCTTCTGGCCGGATGAAATGAATTAATATTGAAATGATATGAAGAGAGTGATATTTTGTATTATAGGTTGGGTTCTTGTATTGGGATTACACGCTCAAATTGTTGAGAATATGCGTATTTATACAGACAAGGACTGCTATGTGGCTGGAGAAGATTTGTGGATAAAAGTTTGTGTGACGGATTCCTTGTCTCGTGGAAGCGTATTAAGCAAAGTAGCTTATGTAGAGATAAGTGACACGAAGCTGGTATACGCACAAGGTAAAATCGACTTGCAGAACGGGAATGGATGGGGACGTATCAGACTTCCGCAAGTCATGCATACCGGAGCTTACCAACTGACGGCATATACGCGTTATATGAGGAACTATCCTATGGCTTGTTTCCCAAAGAAGTATATAGCCTTGCTTAATACTGTTCAGACAACAGAGGAGGATAATGTGGAACTTTTCACGGATTCCATTACCGTTTCACAAGCTTCCGGCAATCAGCTTTCCGGAGCGGACTTATGGACAGATAAATCGGTCTATGGGAACCGGAGTAAAGTAGCCTTGACATTACCCAATCTGCCTGCTGATGTCAAGGAGCTTACTTTGTCCGTAGTACGAAAAGACTATGTGCTAAAGGGGTTTCCAATATCAGCCGACGGGCAGAAGAACTATACAAGTGTTCCGGAACGGTCATTTGCTGCAGAGTGTGAAGGGCATATTGTAACCGGCAGGCTGATGGGAGCGCCTGCTGACAATGTAAATGCACGTCTGGCATGTGTGGGCAAGGATATTCGTGTCTTTGGCGGACAGCCTAAGGCTGACGCTATTTATGCTTTTTATACGACCGGAATAACGGATATGCAGGAGATTGTATTAACTGCATTACCGGAGGAGGAAAGTCCCTGCCGATTGGAGCTTATTTCTCCTTTTGTCGGGGTGTTGGCAGAAAAACTTCCTAAAGTCTGTGTGTCATTTCGGAAAGAAGACTTGATAGAGCGTGGTTTCAGCGCGCAATTACATTCTCTTTTGCCGGTAGATTCTTCGTATAGCAAGAGTATATTGCAACAACTTTATGATTTTGTTCCCGCTTCCACTTATAATCTGGATGAGTATGTTCGTTTCAGGACTGTGAGGGATGTTTTTGTGGAATTTGTCAAGGGAATACGTATCAGTCAGCTGGAAGGTAAAGATGTCATCCGGATACTGCAACCGGATATAAGGAGATTCAGTAATATGAAAACACTGGTGTTGTTAGACGGGATTCCGTTTGATGACCATGAAACCATTCTGAACTATGATGCCCGTTTGATACACTATATACATCGTTATACTGGCAAATATACTTTTGGCGGGGAGTTGTATGATGGAATTGTTTCGTTTATAACCCATCGGGGAACATTGCCTGATATACGTTTGGATAAGAATTCACAGATGTTTTCTTATGAGTTTCCACAAAAGAGAATCGCATTTGTTGCTCCATCATACAATTCAGAGAAACAAGCCGGTTCTCGCTTACCGGATTTTCGGCATACACTTTATTGGAATCCGGAGATAACTTCCGCTATGGGTACACTCAACTTTTATACTTCGGATATGAACGGAATATATATAATTACCCTACAAGGAATTTCGGTTGACGGTAGGGAGATAAGGATGCAAAGTGAGTTTGTTGTTGGTGCTAACCATTAGTATAGATGGATAAAAAAGAAAAAGGGCAGAGAACTGAAAAGTTCCCTGCCCTTTATTCATTGTATTTAAAGGTGTTTTTTTACATGGTTACAAGGGGCTGCTTTGCAAGCAGTTTTTGTAGTTTACCGTTCAGTGTTTGGCACATTGTTCCATTACCCATTGCTTGATAGCGTTTGATTTGGTACTGTAACATAAAAATTTCATTTGCATTCTTTTTCATAATTCTCATCTTTTTGTGCTCTCCGCGTTTCGGAAAGCGGGTTTTACATCTTTCTTTTATCTTATAACGCTGCAAAGATACGAAATGTTTGCGAAAAATATGTTCTATAACATAAAAGCTTGTATTTCTTTCTTCATTTTCTCTAGAAATTCTGTATTTTGCAATCCGTATATAACAAATATATTACATATCTTTGCATGTACTACCATGTTAAGAAGAGAGGCAATACTTATGAATAAACTGACAGAACTTTGGCAGAGCCCCTATCCCATGCTTTATCAACGTTGGAAAGCGGTGGTGATACCTTCGGTCATTATATTTCTGATACTATATATACTCCAACCTTTCGGCGTTTCCCGGATAAAGGAAGGTGTATTTTGGGTGGTTGCCGGTTCGGCACTTATAGCGGCGGGTGCTTCGAGCATCTTCACTTACCTGCTTCCGGCATTGTTTCCTACCTATTATAAAGAGCAGAACTGGACGTTGGGTAAACACGTGTTGGACGTGTTGCTGATGCTGTTACTGATAGCGGTGGGAATTTGGGTCTATCATTCATGGTTGATGGGTATGTGGCTGGACAAGCGGTTGTTTTTTCTGGCTTTGTCTTGGGTAATGGTACTGGCACCTTTTCCAGTCGTGTTTTTCTTGCTGTGGAACCGCAATTTGCAACTGACCCGTAATCTGCAAGAAGCCATGGAGATAAATTGCCACCTTTCAAAGAGGGCATCTCAAGAGGTTGGGGCGGAAAGTAAGGAGTTTTCTCCGGAGGAAGTGTTGGTGTTTTCCGGTGGCACCAAAGATATGCTGGAAGTGAAGGCCGTAGATTTTCTTTATGCGGAGGCTGAAGGAAATTATGTGAAGGTGGATTATCGACTGAAGGGAGAGAGTACCCGGAAGATGTTGCGTGCCACGATGAAGCAGGCAGAGGAGGCGGTTGCTGCCTGCCCCTTCATTATCCGGTGTCATAGAGCCTTTCTGGTGAATGCCCGCAAGGTGGTGAAAGTGGACGGAAACTCTCAAGGATACCGGTTGAGGCTGGAGGGAGGTGGAGAGGAGATTCCTGTTTCACGTGCCTATGCCAAGGAGGTGAAAGCACTGATAGAAAACAAGATAAAGCGGTAGCTATTCGTCACAGAGATACGCCATTCGTCACAAATCGTTGGTTGTCTGTCACATATCCGGGTCGTCTGTCCCGGATATTTTTTTTGCCCGTGTCCTTCCTTTATGTTTGTGGCAGGAAAACATAACGAACATGAAGATATGAAGTGGAAAATAATCTTTTTAATGACGGGTGGACTTCTCTTTGTACAAGCTTCCGTAGCGCAGAAGTCGGTAACGGATACCGTGCGTCTGACATTCAATATCGATAGTATAGGTCTGGACGAAGTGGTGGTAAGAGGGAAAAAGACTCCTGCCGCCAATAGCAGGTGGAGCGATATGCATCCGGTGGAACTGGTCACGGTGGGCGGTGCAAACGGTGATTTGTACAAGGCATTGCAGACCTTGCCCGGTACGCAGGTGCAGGGGGAGACCGGCGAATTACTGGTACGTGGTGGGAGCAGCTATGAGACACAGACCTTCATTGATGGGATCCATGTGTTGAATCCCTATACCTCCAATGGAATAAATACCCCTTCGCGTAGTCGTTATTCCACCTTCATGTTCAGTGGGGTGAATTTTGCTTCCGGCGGGGCTCCGCAGGAGTACGGAGAGGCGCTTTCGGCTGTTCTGCCTTTAGAAACCAAGGATTATAGTAAAGTGGATAAGGTGGGCGTGAATGCTTCCGTAGTCGGTGTGGGTGGGGGCGGTACCAAGACTTTGGACCGTGGCTCCTTGTCCGTCGATCTGAATTACCAGAATCTGAGCTTATATGACAAGGTTTATTCCGGACGGACAGAATTTGAACGGCCCTACCGGATGTTTTCCGGTGCCACCCAGTTCCGTCATACCCCCGGCGATGCGACGGTTTTTAAGATCTACGCGCAATACGACCGGACAGACTTTTCTGCCTATGAGGGGGATGAACGCAGATTGTTCGCTCTGGCCGAAGACAACATCTACGTCAATGCTACCTTTCGCTATCATGCGGCAGGTGGATGGGACTGGTTTGCAGGGGCTGCTTATTCCTATTATAATCGGGAGGTCAACGCTGCTGCTGTTTCGGGAGATAATTGGCTGGAACGCCAGTGGGAGTTGCATTTGAAGACTAAGATGTCTAGGCGCTTCTCGTCAGTATTCCACCTGGATATGGGGGTGGAGAGTTATATCCGTAACTATCGGAATTGTTATCTGTACTCCGACATAGACGATGCCAACCAAATGTCCCCCACTATCAGTACAGGTTTCTTTTCGGCTGCTTACTATCCGCTGGAGCGCTTGAAGGCAGAATTGTCTTTCCGTACGGAGTACACTTCTCTGAACCGGAAGATGAATTTTTCTCCGCGTCTGGCGGTAAATTACTATTTGGGGGATGTGATGCTCTCTGGCATAGTGGGCCGCTACACGCAATTGCCCGAAAATGACTGGTTGGTACGTAACCGGAAGTTAATGTCCGAGGTGTGCATGCAATATAATCTGGGGATGCAATACGGTTATGAAGGACGTTTCTATAAGGCAGAACTTTATTATAAAGACTATAGCCGCTTGGTTCTGGAAGAAACAGATGCTGGAACGGGGAGTGTACTTCTGACTTCCGGTGGATACGGATATAGCAGAGGTGTAGACTTGTTCTTCCGCGACCGGATTTCGATAAAGAATCTGGAATACCAGTTGTCCTATACGTATAACATTTCCAAGCGTAAATATCAGAGTTGTTCCGAGCTGACCATTCCCCAGTATGCCACTCGGCATAACGCGGCATTGGTTGTGAAATATTCCTTGTCCCGTCTTCACTCCATCATCAGCTTAACGAACCGTTTCAGCACGGGGCGTCCCTATCACAATCCATTGCTGCCGGGGTTGATGAACGATGAAGTGAAGCCTTATAACAGTCTGGATTTGGGTGTGACCTTCCTGGCAAGCAAGAAGGTGATTATCCATGCTTCCGCCAGCAATATCCTCGGTCGCAAGAATGAGTTTGGCAAAGTAGACAACAAGGTTATCCTGGCTTCCAAAGACCGTTTCTTCTATGTAGGAGTGTACGTCACTTTGGGGAAGAAGGCTGCTTACGATGTATCCAATTTCTAATGATAACTCTTTAAAAAAGAACAAAGATGAAAGCAATGATTATTTTTTTAGTATTTGTAATGCAAAGTGCCGCCCAGCTGCTCTTTGCCCAGAACCTGACTATTGAAGTGTGTGACATTGAAAAGGTGGAGGGGCATCTCTATGTCGCCATCTACAATTCGGAAGAAACATTCATGAAGAAACCCTTGACCGCCTTCCGGATAGATGTGAAAGATACGTCGCTCTCCATTCCTTGCCAGGGGTTACCTACGGGTACGTATGCCATTTCGTTGTTTCAAGACGAGAACGGAAACGGGAAACTGGATACTGCCGTTTTCGGCATTCCTACAGAGAAGTACGGGTTCAGCAATGATGCTCAAGGCGTTATGGGTCTGCCGTCTTATGACAAATGCAGCTTCACTTTTTCCGGAGACACGACTTTGGTGATACATCTGAAGTAGAGTGATTATGTAAGTAAAACGGGAATTAATTTTCTTTTGCGGACGATTTACACTATTTTTGTGGCTCAACCTTAATAATTGCGTTATGAAACGAGTTGCACGACTTCTGGGATTTCTCGGACTGGTATGTTTGCTTGCCTCTTGCGGCAAACGTTCTTTCATTACAGACACTTCTTACCGCCAACGTGTGGAGCAAGACTTCAATCAAAAAAAAGAAAGGTTGCCGCAGGGCGATTTGTTTGCCATATTCGATACGGACTTGACGTCGTACGAACGCGAAGCTTTGGAGTTCCTTTATGCCTATATGCCTTTGGCAGACATTGCCGATTATTCCGGAGAATTTCATCTGATGAACGTGCGCGCCTCCCAAAAGGCTGCCGATGAGATGCCTTGGGGAAAAGTTATTCCTGAGGATTTGTTTCGTCATTTTGTACTTCCGGTGCGGGTCAACAATGAGCATCTGGACAGTGCACGGGTAGTGTTTTACGAAGAACTGAAGAATCGTGTCAAGTCTCTGTCCCTCTATGATGCCATTCTGGAGGTGAACCACTGGTGCCACGAGAAGGCTATCTATACTCCCTCCGATGCCCGTACCAGTTCGCCTTTGGCAACGGTACGCACGGCATACGGGCGTTGTGGCGAGGAATCTACCTTGCTGGTTGCCGCCTTGCGTTCGGTGGGTATCCCTGCCCGTCAGGTCTACACACCCCGGTGGGCGCATACCGACGACAATCATGCGTGGGTAGAAGCATGGGCAGACGGGAAATGGTATTTTCTTGGAGCCTGCGAACCCGAACCGGTACTCAACCTTGGTTGGTTCAATGCTCCGGCCAGTCGCGGTATGCTGATGCATACCAAGGTCTTCGGACGTTATGAAGGAGCGGAGGAAGTGATGTCTGTCACTCCTACTTATACGGAAATCAATGTAATCGGTAACTATGCACCGACGGCTAAGGCCACAGTTACGGTCATGGACGGACATGGAAATCCGGTGTCTGATGCTTGTGTGGAGTTCAAGCTCTATAATTATGCGGAGTTCTATACTGTAGCCCGGAAGCAGACCGATGCAGAGGGAAAGGCTTTTTTGACGGCCGGTAAGGGTGACATGCTGGTATGGGCTTCCAAAGACGGAAAATTCGGCTATGCCAAACTGTCTTTCGGTAAGGACCATGAACTGGTTGTGAAGATGGATAAGACTGCCGGCGACGGCCATGCGGTAGATTTTGAACTTGTGCCGCCCCCCGAAAATGCGGAGTTGCCGGCGGTTACGCCCGAACAGCGTGCGGCGAATGACCGCCGCATGGTCCATGAAGATTCCATCCGCAACGCTTATGTGTCTATGTTCATGACGGATGAGACGGCGCGTTATTTTGCCCGGCGGTACAAGCTCGACGAAGATGCCGTTTCACGGATACTGGTCGCTTCCAGAGGAAACCATCGGGTCATTGCCGACTTCATGGCACGGTTGCGCTCTGAAAAGTCCAAAAGAGGAGGTCTGGACCTGCTCCAACGGATTTCGGCAAAAGACCTCCGCGACGTTACACTGGAAGTTCTGATGGACCACATGCAATCCCGTATGTGCAAGAATGCCGACCATTTCCGCAGATATGTGCGCAATCCACGCGTAAGCAACGAGATGCTGACCCCCTATAAAGGATTTTTCAAGAAAGCCGTCTCAAAGGAAGATGCTGAGGCATACAAGGCAGAACCGATGAAACTGGTGGCATGGGTGGCCCAAAATATCCGGGTAGACAATGACTGTAATTTGGGAGGGGCTCCCATTTCTCCGGAAGGGGTCTGGAAGGCCCGTGTGGCTGATGCCCATAGCCGTGACATTTTCTTCGTCTCCATGGCACGCAGCATGGCAATCCCTGCCCGTATCAACGGAGTGACCGGCAAAGTACAGTTGATAGGGGATGATGGTGCGATGGATGTGGACTTGAACCATCATTCGGAAGAGCCGGTCTTTATGGCAGAAGGAATTGCTTCGAAGGGAAAGTTGGTGGCTTCCTATAAGCCTATCCGTTCGTTGGATAACCCGAAATACTATTCTCATTTCACTCTTTCCAAACAGACCCCGCAGGGCAGTTTGCAATTGCTTTCCTATGACGAAGGCGATGCAGATATGGGCGGCGGTACTACATGGAGCAATCTGCTGAAGGAAGGAACAGCTCTGGAGGCCGGAGATTATGTTTTGGTGACCGGTACACGCCTTGCCAGCGGTGCGGTACTTTCTAAAACCACCTTTTTCAATATTCTGCCGGAGAAGACAACGGAAATTGAATTGGTGATGCGCGAGAGCGAGGATGAGGTGCAGGTTATCGGGAACTTTAATTCGGAGTCTCTCTTCACTCCGCTGCCGGACGCCGGCTCCGCAGCCCGGCAGAGTCTGCTGCAGGCTTGTGGGCGCGGTTACTTTGTCGTAGGCATTCTGGGTGTCAACCAAGAGCCAACCAATCATGCGTTGCGCGACATCGCTTCATTCAAGGCTGATTTGGAGAAGTGGGGGCGTAAGATGGTGTTGCTGTTCCTTGATGAGGCCAAAGCCGGCAAGTTCGCCCGCGAGTCATTCCCCGATTTGCCCTCTACCATTATTTATGGTATAGATACGGACGGTATCGCTGCGCAGATTGCAGAAAGCATGAAGTTGAAGCACAAAGAGAGCCTGCCGATATTCATCATAGCCGATACTTTCAATCGGGTGGTCTTTGTATCGCAAGGATATACCATCGGACTGGGAGAACAACTGATGAAGACAATAAAGGGGTTATAGGGCTTTCTGCCATGAATTGTAAATAGTAATCGTCAAATAGTAAATCATCCGATGCCTGTTATCGAAATATCATCTTTGACCCATCCCGGTGTGGAGATATTCAGTACCCTTACCGAAGCCCAGTTACGCAATCGCCTTGAGCCGGACAAAGGGCTGTTTATAGCTGAGAGTCCTAAGGTTATCAAGGTGGCTCTGGATGCCGGCTACGAGCCTTTGGCCTTTTTGTGTGAGCACAAGCACATCTATGGGGATGCTGCTGAAATCATTGAGCGTTGTGGCGATATACCCGTCTACACAAGCGGTAGGGAATTGCTTGCCGAGCTGACCGGCTACGTTTTGACGCGTGGTGTTCTTTGTGCCATGCGCCGTCCGGTTCCGAAGAGTATGGAGGACGTCTGCCGGGGAGCCCGGCGTATTGTGGTTATCGACGGGGTGGTGGATACCACCAATATTGGGGCCATCTTCCGTTCGGCGGCAGCTCTTGGCATGGATGCTGTGCTGTTGACGCGTAATTCCTGTGACCCTCTGAACCGTCGTGCGGTCCGGGTTTCAATGGGAACGGTTTTTCTTGTGCCGTGGACGTGGATGGACGGTCCTTTGGATACGCTCGGTGAGTTGGGTTTCCGCACGGCGGCCATGGCGCTTACGGACAATTCCATTTCCATAGACAATCCCGTTTTGAAGACCGAGCCCCGGTTGGCTATTGTGATGGGTACTGAGGGAGATGGTCTTTCGCACGAAGCGATTGCGGGAGCCGACTATGTGGTTCGTATCCCCATGGCGCACGGTGTAGATTCGCTGAACGTGGCGGCCGCAGCGGCTGTTGCTTTCTGGCAACTTCGCGTTTAGAAGTGATAACTCAAAAAAGCATATATTATGTTGGCATATACTTATATTGAACACGGAAAGTTCGGATTGCTTGAGAAACCGATACCGGTATTGGAAGATGCACGTGATGCTATTGTGCGGGTGACACTGGGTAGCATATGCACCAGTGACTTGCATATAAAGCATGGAAGTGTACCGCGCGCCGTACCCGGAATTACGGTAGGACACGAAATGGTGGGCATCGTAGAGCAGGTGGGTGCCGAAGTTGAGTCGGTAAAGCCCGGCGACCGTGTGACTGTGAATGTGGAGACTTTTTGTGGTAAATGTTTCTTTTGTCGTCACGGATATGTGAACAACTGTACCGACACCAATGGCGGTTGGGCTTTGGGGTGCCGTATCGATGGCGGCCAGGCGGAATATGTACGTGTGCCTTATGCCGACCAGGGACTGAACCGTATTCCCGATACGGTAAGCGACGAGCAGGCGCTCTTGGTAGGCGATGTGTTGGCCACCGGCTTCTGGGCTGCCCGTATCTCCGAAATAACCGAGGAAGACACTGTACTCATCATCGGTGCCGGGCCGACGGGTATTTGTACCCTGCTTTGTTCCATGCTGAAGAAACCCCGTCGCATTATTGTCTGCGAGCAGTCGGCCGAAAGAATCCGTTTTGTCCGCGAGCATTATCCGGAGGTGCTGGTCATTGGGCCGGAAAACTGCAAAGACTTTGTGAGGAAGCATAGTGACCATGGTGGGGCAGATGTCGTACTTGAAGTTGCCGGCACGGAAGATACTTTCCGCTTGGCATGGGAGTGTGCCCGTCCCAATGCCATTGTCACCATTGTGGCGCTTTATGACCAGCCTCAGTTATTGCCCTTGCCGGAGATGTATGGCAAGAATCTTGTCTTCAAGACCGGTGGTGTGGATGGGTGCGATTGTGCCGAGATACTGCGCCTGATAGCGGCGGGACAGATAGATACCACACCGCTTATCACACATCGTTTCTCGTTGGAGGAAATTGACGAAGCCTACCGTATTTTTGAGAATAGGCTGGAGGGGGTGATAAAGGTGGCGATTGTGGGTAGATAGAAAAAGAGGATAGCCTTCATTGGCTATCCTCTTTTTCTATGTAATTATTTACTTGCTACTTACTTGCTCAAAGCTTGAGCCACGTCAACCGCACAAGCCACTGTACATCCTACCATCGGGTTGTTACCGATACCCAGGAATCCCATCATTTCCACGTGAGCAGGAACTGATGAAGAACCGGCGAACTGAGCGTCTGAGTGCATACGGCCCATAGTGTCCGTCATACGTAAACTTGTGACGGTTTAGAAATGTATATGTTGTTGTAATATATTGTAATATAGTGTATTATACTCTATTTGATATTGAATTAAATAGATGTCTGTGACGGTAATTTATGTATTCCGTCACTGTGACGTCACAAATTATGGAATATGATAAATAAGAGTAACTATACATTATCATTTACTGTTAGGGCAAGTAAAATGAATAAGGCAGGTAAAGCGCCAATTGAGGTATTAATAGCTGTGGGTGATGAAAGAACTGTATTCTCAACTGGTAAGTTAGTTGCATTGGAGAATTGGAATAAAGATAAACAGTGTGTACGTGGTACGAATTCTGAGGCTGTAGTATTGAATGAATTTCTAAAGAGTTTGAGAGTACGAATTTATGAGGAAGAGATTAAGTTAGTGAAGCATGGATTTGCTATAACAGCTATGTTACTTCGTGATGCCTTATTAAATAAGGTGGAACTGATAAAGGAAGAAACTATTCTTAACGTTTATAAGAGACATAATGAAATGCAGCATAAACAGATTGGCTGTGGAATATCTAAAGGGACATACGCTAATTCAAAGCATGGCTTATCACTTCTTGAGAAATTTATTCAATCTAAATATAATCGTGATGATATGTTCTTAAGAGAATTAAATCGTGATTTCATTGAAGAATACCGTATATGGTTGCTATCAGAACATGGATTATCTCAGAATGGGGCAGTGAAGTATTTATCACTATTAAAGAAGGTGGTAAATCGTGCTGTTGCTAATAATAAGATTGCATTTAATCCATTTGCATCATATAAATTGGAGCGGCAAGAGGTATCTCCTGATTTCTTGAATGAAGATGAACTGCGCAGAATTATAAACTTTAATTCTCCTTTACCCAGACTTGAGCGGACGAGGGATATGTTCTTATTTGCGTGTTATACTGGCTTATCATACATTGATGTTAAAACATTGAAGGTTGAACATTTAGAACGTGATAATCAAGGAAGAATGTGGATTAAGAAGAAGAGGGTAAAGACTGGTGTTCTTGCTCGTATTCCATTATTACCTAATGCTAAAATGTTGATTGATAAGTATGCAGGTGGAGATACCTTAATGCCTATATATTCAGATAAGGATATAAATCTATATTTGAAGGATATAGCTATTCTATGTCACATAGATAAACGAATAACCTATCATACAGCAAGACACACATTTGCAAGTACGGTTACTTTAGCTAATAATATATCCTTAATTGTGGTGTCTAAAATGTTGGGACATTCTAATACACGAATGACTGAACATTATGCTAAATTAGTTGATAAGTGTATAGGTGAAGAAATGGATAAGTTAATGGGGACATTCTGTACTAAGGAATGATGTAATGAAGCATTTACTCTAATTTATAATGCCGCTCTGTTGCATAATGGAGTGGCATTATTTATCTTTACGGCACTAATACAGATATGACATGATAACCTACTCAATACCAATTCCAGAGTTGAGGACGTTAGAGCCTATACTGGCAGAATGCTTTGGCTACAGACGTGCCATGTTCTTAAATGAACTACAAGCAGCATACCACCTTCATTACCCTAATGGGGCAGGTGAGGAGATAGTTTCCAAGTATCGTATGCCATTCCCGTATCTGGATGAATACGCGGTGGATAACGGTGCTTTTGACTATCACCGCTATGCCCCCAGACCAGCCTCAACAAGTACACTGTTTGATGCTGCCAGTTTCATCATGGATACAGAGCACGAAGTATTCATAACCCTATCCAATGATAAGATACTGACTGAAATATTGGAACTTCTGGAGGAGTATGGCGTATCAGATGAAGATGAAGTAATAGGAATATCCCTTCTGTTTGTAGCTGCCATATATGACAAGCATGTAAAGGATGAACTTCATACGGAGATTGCCATTTCAGAGAATACACTTCCGTATCTGGAACAAGTCCGTCCAGAAATGCTGAAGCTGTTTGAGTTATTGAACACCAAGAGATACTCACCTTCCAGAAAGGAGGAGGTAAGGGCACTAAATTCCATCACCATTGATAACGGGGTAAAGAAGATTAGGCTTGACAACTCCTGCTATTGGCTGACTGACTTGCTTGACAACTACCTGCATATTTACTTGGGAGTTGACAGTCTGGAAGAGGCGCAAGCGGAATTGAAGGAGGTGTATTCAGAAAGGAAAGGCAGGAAAGCCAATAATGCAGCCTGCAACTTAATCATGTACGGTACATTCCATCTCTTGCAGAAGTGTTCAGCCTTAAAGACCAGAAGCGAGCAGATACGTATGACTTTAGGCTACATGGAGATATTATTTGAAGCGGACAGTTTCAATAATGACGAGAACTACACCAATGCCGCTATAGCCTACTTGGTGAAGCAAGGCTACAAACCGCAATGGAAGCCCAAGCGGATAGAGGACTACAATTTCTCTCCCAATAATCAATCCACAGAATACCTCTGGTAAGCAATATGCTGCCAATCCTCACAGACTACCATGTAATCACGTGGTAGTTTTTTATATCCTTATAATATCTAACTATTTGGCTATCTTATATATAAAGAATACCCTTCAAATCGCATTCTATTCTTTATAACCCACCTTCTAAGTATTTCCCAACTTTGCAACGTAATCAGAAACGATAAGGCGCCAAGTTGAAGATTGCACCAATTTATAAACTTAATTATTAATTTAAATTTAAACAATTATGAAGAAAATTTATTTACAAATTAATATTGTAGCTAATAATGAAGTAAGAAACATAGCTTTCGCTAAGGGTATTAATCGTTCCATCAACTTGGGCAATGTAGAGAAGATATTAGCCATGATGAAGGTCAAAGGCTACAGAAAGGCAGAGCAGATACAAGTCATTAAGGCGGAAGATGTAATTAAAACTGGCGATATTAGCTTGGTTGATATTAATGGGCAAGATATAAAGCCGGAAGATGCTGCCAAATATTTCCTTGTATTGGACGGTCAGCATAGGGTTATTGCCGCAGCCCTCTATAATGAATGGGCAGCGGAGAACGGAAAGGAAACGATAGATGTCCCTGCCATTGAAGTTGAATTGCAAGGGAATGAAACCATTGCCGAATATATCAACGAGATTAATATTACCAAGAAGGAATGGACTACCCCAGATTATGTACGTGGTGCAGCCAATATTAACCCAGACAGTGAATTCCTGCAACGGTATAACGAACTGATAAAGAGCGAGAAGAACCCAGACGGTTATCCAATCTCAACACTGAACCTTATCTTTTGTGGCAATAATAACGCCATATCAAAGTCTGACTTCTCTCTATTATGCTCTGGGAAGGATGAGAAAGGAAAGAAGGTGAAGAAGCCTATCATTCCAGCCTATAATATGGAGATAGGCAACAAGTTCATCCAAATCTGCAAGGATAAAGGCTTTGATGACAAGGATATTGCCAAGAGACACCTAATTCAGCAATTTAATAATATCAAAACAACTGCGGGAGACGCCAACGAAGCTATTAAGATATTCCAGACCATCACCCAGAATGACAAGGCGGCAATGTTCAATACGCATGGAAATCTGGATGAGAGTTTGGTGATGGAGCAGTTCAAGAAGATAAGAGAACGGAATGGCAATCCTATTATCATTCCAGTTGAAGGGACTGGGACAGCCTCCACTGATGCAGATGAGGACATTCCTTATCTGGAAGCGGAAGAAGTCCGCTAATAAGAACCGGAGCCAATGTGAGAGGTTGGCTCTTCTGCTCCCAATTCTTCCAGAGTGGTGAATTTCCCCCATATAATAAGGTGGTTTACCCTAATAATTGAAGTTGAGAGTAATCTGTAGTCTGATTATTGGGGTCACAGATAGCTGTTTTCCAATCACCAAGTAGAAATGATGATAGAGTTGAAATTCCCAGAAAGTGGTGAATTCCCTCTATATAAAACGGTCAGTTACCCCAGTATTCAGAGTTTAGGATTATTTAAAGTCCAATAATTAGGGTCACAGGTAACATATTTAAAATCACAAAAGATAACTTATGATAAAGTTAGATATTCAAGAACGGGACGGTTTCCTCATTATGGACGACTTCCCAAAGAATTGCATCTTCAACAAGGTAAAGACGGGATGCGGTGCTACTACAATAGCGCTTACCAATGACGAGAATTACATTATTGCCGTACCTACAACAGAGCTGGTAATCAATAAGTGCTACCCACCTAAGGATAAAGACGGCAGGGACATTGCTTGGAAGAAGTCACAAATCCAAGCAGGCGTAAGTCCTACTAATGACAGACTGTTTGGTTTATATGGCAAGTTCACTAAGATAGTACAAATCCAGTTGAACAAGTTTCTTGCTAAGGACGGAGTTAAGAAGATAATCTGTACGTATGACAAGGTGGATAAACTGATTGACCTCATTAATCCGCTTGAATTCAAGATACTTGTGGATGAGTACCACAATTTGTTAAAGCAGTATGGCTTTAGGACAAAGGTAATAAATCAGATTATAGAGAAGTTCAAATGCTTCAAGTCTCATTGCTTCTTAACTGCAACTCCTATCCCAGAGCGATTTAAGCCCAAAGTATTTGCCGAAATGAAGGAATATATTGCCAACTGGCAGATAGTGGATAAGATTACAATCTACCCCTGCCCATGTGTCAAAGCAAGCACTACAGCAGCTAATGTTATCAAGCATTATAAAGACAACGGTCACTTTGTGTTGGACGGGATTAAGAGTGAGGAGGCATATTTCTTTGTCAACAGCGTAAGGGAGATTAAGGAGATACTTGAACAAGCCAAGCTGACCAATGATGAGTGCAGGATTATATGCGCTGACGACGAGATGAACCATTACAAGCTGGAAGGCTTTGAAATCTCCAGTTCAACAGCCCCAGTTAAACGGTTTACATTCGTGACCTGCAAGGCATTTGAAGGAGTGGACTATTATTCAGAGACGGCAATATGCTTTATCGTCAGTGACGGCTACAACAAGCATACCCTAATCAGCATTGACATGGATATTCCCCAGATTGCAGGACGTATCAGAACCAAGTCCAACCCTTTCAGAAACAAGATAGTCCATATCTTCAATGCAAAGGCTGTCAACTACTACGTTCCGTTTGATGTGATGGAGGAGAGGATAGAGGACGAACTTGCTACTGCTCGCAGAAGGGTGGAGCAACTGAATAGGGAGACTGATATAAAGATATTAAAGCAGCAGGATAAGGAGTTTGAAAGACTGGGCGTCCATACATATATCATCAAGAAGGATGGCAGATACGAAGTCAATGACATGGTTGCCCAGTTAAAGCTCTACCAACACTGGACTACACATATAGTATATAGGTCGTCCGAAGCACTGCAAGAGGCTTATAAGGAATTGGGGATGACAGTAACCAAAGGGTATGAGTGGAGTATCGCAGATGACAGTGCAGTAAAGGATGCTCTCAAACCGCCACAATTCAGAGACCGCCTCAAACGCTTCTGTGACTTGAAGGAGAAGCTTTCCCTAACGGACAATGAGCAACGGGAATTAAGGGTGATAACAGATAAATATCCATTCTTGGAGCAGGGATATAAACAGCTTGGGCAGACGTTGAGAAGGTATAGAACCATAAAGGAAATTAAGGCATTGATTGAGTAGGATTGAACTCCAGACTATTAAACGGGTCTGGAGTTTCTTGTTATACCCCAACTCAAATTAGGCAGTGTCTAAATAGTACCCCCTCCCTTCCAGATACGGGAACTCTTTCCATACAGTTACCAAGACTGCATAAAGTGCAATTATCAGCCAGAAAGCAGGCATGAGGTGTATATTATGCGCTTTATTGTCATGTTACTCCTACGTCCCTCACCTCTCTTAGATGGGAAATGAACGGTTTAACGCAATCGCATTCCAGACCGCAAACGCTTTGGCTACGGTATTACTGGCTACTACAGTAATGTCTGTGTATTACAGAGCACAATTGCGGAAGTCTATGGGGCATTACGCTATAAAGCGTGCTATTCCCTTTAATTCACTTATTACTAACCAATAAATTATCGCTTATGGAAGATTTAAAGGCAATTCTGACGGTTGGTGCAATACTCGTTGTACCGTTCATTACAGCACCGTAGGCAATGTTTGCCATAGTGCTGTACATTATCGTTTATATGGCGTTCAGATGGAGAAATTTCTAATTATCAACTTAATAATTTACAGATTATGGAAGCATTACAGATTATGCCAGTCATGGCACAGAGAAGGAACAGCAATTTAGGCGAATTTGCAGAGGATGCAACGGTTGTAACGGACGATACAAAGGGGAAACGACCTCTGTTCATAGAGGCTAATACAGTTGAAGCGACTTTACAGCATTTGAGGGACGACTGCATAATTCCAGTATTCGCCAAAGACAACGAGGCTACATTGTCGCACGTCTCGTTCATTGAAACGGTGCAGGATGCCGCACATACTTTCTTTAACGGTGAACGGATAGGGCAGCCGGATATAAGGGTGTCACACGTTATCAAAGGTCGTATTCCAGAAGCAATACATAAGCCTGCCAATCAGTTATTGGAGAGTGACAAGACCATTTATTACGAGCGTTGCGCTTTCGTGATTGAAATACCTACCATCTACGAGACGGTGAACGGTAATAGGCTGACCCTTACCATAGGTGGAGTTAGGGCTTATAACCATACCAATCTGTACAGTAAAAAGGGTGCAGAGCGTTTTAAGGTGTTCATAGGCTTCATTTGTAATGTCTGCACCAATTTATGTGTATCTACGGACGGTTATCTTACTTGTTTGGAAGTAACCAATACCAACGAATTATATCGTGCCGTATTGGAAATGTTCAACAAGTACGACCCTGCCAAGCACATACATCTGATGCAGACACTTGGCAATACCAGTATGACAGAACATCAATTCTGCCAGTTACTTGGAAGAATGCGACTTTATCAGTGCTTGCCACAAGGCTATCAGAAGGCTATCCCCAGAATGC